>Ga0081455_10000306_pt1 | contig 64656 bp, 52 predicted proteins | sample TabmetS3T2R1_FD_70207 | JGI IMG/M metagenome (GOLD analysis project Ga0081455, IMG submission 70207) | Tabebuia heterophylla rhizosphere microbial communities from the University of Puerto Rico - S3T2R1 | ecosystem: Host-associated > Plants > Roots > Rhizosphere ...
CGTTTTCTGTTCACGACGCAACCGTGCGATGAGCCGGCCGACGCCAAGGAGCTGGAAACGCTGATCTCCATGCTCGGCCACGATGTGCTGTGTTTCAGCACCGACTATCCGCACTGGGACAACGACATGCCGGCCGGTACGCTGCAGATGCTGCAGCCAAGCGCACGCCGAGCCGTGTTCTTCGACAATGCCGCCCGCGTCTTGCGGCTGTGATCGAATCGGAAGCCATGGCAGCAAAAGGACAGCGCTTCAGGATCGGCAAGTCGCAGGACTTCGCCACCGGTCGCATGCAAATTGTCGCGCTCGAGGGCCGAGAAATCGGCGTGACCCGCCTGCGCACGGGCGAGCTACGCGCCATCGCCAACCGCTGCCCCCACAAGGGCGCGCCCGTCTGCCGCGGTATTGTTGGAGGGGTGTGGGATTCATCCGGTCCCGGCGAGATGAGCTTCGATAATAACCGGGACGTGCTGATGTGTCCGTGGCATGGCTTCGCATTCGATCTTGCCACCGGCAAGGAGGTTTTCTGGAAGCGGCCAGCGCAACTCAGGATGTATCCGATCGAAGATAGCGGCGGCGAAGTGTTCGTGACGATCTAACAGCCTGTGCTTGGCGTGCCGGATCACGGCGGGGCACGCGGGACGCAGATGACCTTCATTTTCTGACGGCCTTGGCAACCCCATCGAAGCAGCGCTCCATGATCGAGTGGAGGCGTCTCTTTCAAAATTGCCGCTGCTGAGGGTTAAGACGAGCAGGCCCGCCGCGGTGCCGGCATTATCGAAGTTGCTCAGAAAGCGGACAGAATCGTTGCTGCACCGCGGCCATCCTCGCCCGGGAGCCGCAGCCTTGACGGGTGCTGGGTGCTGCAAAGCGGATAATTGCGTTGATACTCCCATGGTGTGTGAGCGCGCCATGGCATAGGATGGTTCCGACCGATACCATATCGTCAGCCAACGTCCGGGCAATTTGCTAAGCAAGCCTAGGGTTCTGTGTCGCCATGTTGCCCGAAGCATCGACACTCAACGGCAATCCATCAGTGGAAGAGCTGCGGCGCGAACTTGCTGATGCTCGCGAACAGCAGACCGCCACCAATGAACTGCTGCGGGTCATTGGCGAATCGCACGCAGATACTCAACCCGTGTTTGAGGCATTGGCCAAGAGTGCGGTCAGACTGTGTGCGGCCAAGCACGCGTCCATCTGGCGCTTCGACGGGCATATCTTGCGCGCAGTTGCGACCCACAATGTTTCTCCCGAGCGCAAGCTGGTCATCGAGGCCAATCCAATCGCGCCAGGCCGAGCCAGCGCGGTTGGCCGCGCCGCTTTCGAAAGGCGAACAATTCATATTGCCGATGCACTAGCCGATCCCGAATTGACCTACCAATCCTACGCACTCTCAAGCGATCCTACGCGTACGGTGCTTGCTGTACCGATGCTCTTGGGACCGAGGTTGCTGGGGGTGATCTTCATACACAGAAATGAGGTCCTGCCATTCGGAGCGAGAGAGATTTCTTTGCTGGAGTCCTTCGCCGATCAGGCGGTCATTGCCGTCGAGAACACCCGTCTCTTCAACGAAACCAAAGACGCGCTCGAGCAGCAAACAGCGACTTCCGAGGTCTTGCGTGTCATATCGAGCTCAACCGGCGACCCGGACTTGGTGTTCCAGGTCTTGCTCGCGAATGCGACCAAGCTTTGCGAGGCGAGCTACGCTGCGATCTGGCTTCGCGATGGAGATGGCTATCGCAGCGCGGCGTTCTACGGTGCTTTGCCGGCGCTCTTGACTGAACAATGGCGGCCCGGGACTTTGCTCATGCCGGATCCTGGGACACCGCTTGCCCGCCTTGCCCAAGCGGGTGAGCCCATTCAAGTGCAGGACCTGCGTGAAGATCCCGGTTATTTCAGCGGCCATCCACTGACGCTAGCCTCGGTTGATCTTGCCGGAGTAAGAACAATAGTTCTTGTGCCGATGTTCAAGGAGGATGAGTTTGTCGGGGCGATCGGCATCTACCGTAAAGAGGTGCGGTCGTTCACCGACAAGCAGATCGAGCTGGTGGCCAATTTCGCCAGCCAGGCTGTGATGGCTATCGAGAACACGCGGCTTCTTAGGGAGTTGCGCGAGGCGCTCCAGCAGCAGACCGCCACCTCCGAGGTGCTCAAAGTCATTAGCCGCGCAAAATTCGATTTGCCCAAAGTTCTAGATGCGCTTGTTGATTCAGCGGCGAGTCTGTGTGACTCAGATGACACGTCGATCCTGCAACGGGACGGCGACGTGCTCCGGATCGTCTCGCACCGCGGGGACATTGCGTCGCTCGGCCCCGTGGGGGAGGCCACTCTGCCCCTGATACGTGGAAGTGCCGTTGGCCGTGCCGTCCTCGATCGGCAAACGATACACCTCGCCGATACGCAATCGGAGGTGGACGAGTACCCTGAGGGCAGCGTGATCGCCCGGGACCTTGGCTTCCACACCTTGTTGGCTGTTCCACTTGTTGGCGCTGGGCAAGCCATCGGGGCAATAACCCTGCGTCGCTCTCAAGTGCGCCGATTTAGCGAGCGACAGATTGAATTGCTGCAGACCTTCGCCGATCAGGCTGCGATCGCCATCGAGAACACCCGACTGTTCGAGGTCGAGCAAAGAAGCAAGCTCGAACTGCAGGAGGCTCTCGAATATCAGACAGCGATCAGCGACGTGCTCGGCATCATCTCGAGTTCAGCAGGCGAGCTGGACCCGGTATTCAGGGCCATCCTGGCAAACGCAGTGCGCATCTGTGGCGCCAGGTTCGGCACCATGCATCTGTGTAGCCAAGGCACTTTCCGTTCGGCCGCCATGCATAACGTGCCGCCGGCGTTTGCCGAGAAGCGGATGAGCCAGCCAAGCTTCACGCCGAGCCCCGCAACAGGTCTGGCTCGTGCAATACGGTCGAAGCGACCGGTGCAGATTGCCGATCTCAGGCAGAGCGATGCCTATCGGCAAGGAGAACCTGCATCCGTCGATATGGCCGAGCTCGCAGGCGGTCGCACGATCCTCATCGTCCCTATGGTCAAGGAAAGCCACGCGCTGGGGACCATTTCGATTTATCGTCAGGATGTCCGCCCCTTCGCAGATAGGCAGGTGGAGCTGCTCACAAGTTTCGCCAACCAGGCTGTCATCGCTATCGAGAACACGCGACTTCTGAACGAGTTGCGTGAGTCGCTCCAGCAGCAGACCGCCACCTCCGATGTGCTCAAAGTCATTAGCCGTTCCGCGTTTGATCTCAAGGTCGTCCTGAACACGCTCGTCGAGTCGGCGGCACGCCTCTGTGAGGCAGACATGACGGGCATCATACGGCCGAACGGCGATACCTTCGAATACCTGGCCAATTTCGGGTTCTCACCCGAATACCATGCCTTCATGGAAGCCCACCCGATCCCCACGGGGCCGGGTTCTCTCGGGGGGCGGACCCTGCTGCACGGCAAGACCGTGCAAATCGCTGACGTTCTGTGCGATCCCGAATACAAAATGACGGAGGTCGCCAAAATCGGCGGCCAACGCACGATGTTGGGAGTTCCACTGCTTCGAGAAGGTACGCCGGTCGGCGTGATGACCCTGCAGCGGAAGACCGTGCGGCCGTTTACCGACAAGCAGATTGAGCTCGTCACCACCTTCGCCGACCAGGCCGTCATCGCCATCGAGAACATGCGGTTGTTTCGGGAGCTGCAAGCCCGCAATCGCGATCTCATAGCCCTGGGCGAGGTTGGTCGAGCGGTAGGCTCGTCGCTCGATCTCAAGGTCGTGCTGAAGACCATCGTCGATCATGCGATCCATCTTTCGGGTACCGATGCTGGGTCGCTTTATTACTATCGCAAGCAGGCCGCCAGGTTTGAACTTGGCGAGACGACCGGGCTCGACGAAGAGGTCGTTGCAAGGCTGCGCAAGATGGATATCTCTGCAAGCGAAGGGGGCCTCGGCGAGGTCATTGCCAAGCGACAGCCAATTCAGATTGCCGACCTTTTGCAACGGCCCAGCGAGCAGTTGCGCGACGCCGTGCTTGAAGCTGGGTTTCGGGCCAACCTCATTGTTCCTCTGCTCAGCTCGGAGGAACCGCTCGGTGCGCTCGTCCTGCGTCGACGCCAGCCCGGCGAGTTCAGTCCGTCGGTCGTCAGGCTGATGCAGAGCTTCGCCGACCAATCGGCAATTGCGCTGGAGAACGCGCGGCTCTTCGAAGAAATCGCGCAAAAGAGCCGGGAGCTCGAGATCGCCAGTCAGCACAAGTCGCAGTTTGTCGCCAACATGAGCCATGAGCTGAGAACACCGCTCGCGGCAATTCTGGGTTACGCCGAGCTCATGCAGGAGGGTTTCTATGGGCCGCTGCCTGGCAAATCAAACGATGCACTGATGCGCATTCGCTCCAACGGCAAGCATCTCTTGGGCCTCATCAACACCGTGCTCGATATCGCCAAGATCGAGTCTGGCCAGTTCAGCCTGAACCTCGGCGAATATACGCTCGAGAACGTGGTGGAGACGGTGCGCGTGGCAACCGAGGCGCTGGCAGAAACCAAGAAGCTCGCGCTCAAGACGGAGATGACCAAGCGCCTACCGGTGGGCCTCGGCGACGAGCAGCGCTTGACGCAGGTACTGCTCAATTTGGTTGGCAACGCCATCAAGTTCACGGATGCAGGCGAGGTACGCATTGCCGCCACGGCCAACAACGACCAGTTCGCTCTCAGTGTGATCGACACCGGGCCGGGCATTGCCAAGGAGCACCAGACGCGCATCTTCGAGCAGTTCCACCAGGTTGACAGCTCCAACACCAAGGCCAAAGGCGGCACCGGGCTGGGTCTCGCCATCGCCAAGCAAATCGTGGAAATGCACGGCGGTCGCATCTGGGTGGAATCGACGCCGGGCAAAGGGGCGACCTTTCAGTTGGAGCTGCCGATCCGCGCCGCGACCGTCAGGGCCACGGCGTGAGCAAGCGCATCCTGGATCGTCGAGATCAGGAAGACCTTGGTGGTGTCCTGCGCGACCCCCGCGGCGGCTCTGGTTAAGTCGTCATCGCGGCTGCGCACAGGCAAGACGGCGTAGCCAAAGCCAAATCCGAGCCTCAGCTTCCGATCCTCGAGGGCTATGCGGCCACCCGGCAGATCGAGTGGATCCGGCATTGGCACAGAGCCCATCAGTACCCTGAGCTCATTTGCCATGCAGGGCGAGGCAGACCGGGCATGGGCCGCGGAAGCCGCTCCCAGCGCCCATCCGTGCACGCTCAGCCGCGTTTTACAGGCTTCTTGGGAGTTACGATAACGCGTTGCCACCTTACCTTGAGGGCTGCTGCAGTCGTTGCGCCCGCTCGTGCGCGACACCAACGCAGCAGGCCTCAGCGGCTGCTCCATAGCCGCTGAGGCTATCGATGTCGCGAAGGCGACCCTAACACCTGTGCATCCCCAGAGCAGTGTCGCCGACCCAAGGCCATCGGCGCCTCACGCTGCCAAAATGCCCTGGCCGATGGTGCTGGTCACGTCCAAGTGCGTTTGTCGCGAACCTCGGAGATAGGCGGACCGACAAATGGCCGCGCGGAAGGCGGTGCAATTCCCGCTCAAGATACCGCCCGCGCTCGTCCGATGGCGCGCCAGACGCGCTCAGGCGTCGCGGGCAACTCGATATCTATCACTCCGAACTCACGCAGCCCGTCCACGATCGCGTTGGCAATCACACCCAGTGCCGGAGTAATTCCACCTTCTCCGCCGCCCCGTACACCAAGTGGATGCGTCGTTGACGGCACTTCGCTGATTGCTGTCGCAAACATCGGCAGATCCGTTGCGCGCGGCATGGCGTAGTCCATGAACGACGCGGTTAGCAGCTGCCCAGTGGCGTCATAGATGCATCGTTCCATCAGGGCCTCGCCAACACCTTGGGCAATTCCCCCGTGCGTTTGACCTTCAACGATCATCGGATTTACAGCGCAACCGACATCATCAATGGCGGTATACCGTGCAAGCGTTACTCGACCGGTTTCAGGGTCGATCTCAACCTCGGCGACGTGGCAACCGTATGGGAATGATGAGACGCGGCTGTCGACATCGCCGGTCGCCTGCAGCGAGCCGCGCAATTCTTCCGGCAAATTGCCATCGGCAGTCGCCGCCGCTGCGACGTCGAACAGATCAACGGAGCGGTTTGAGCCAATGCGACGAAACGTGCCGTCAGTGAAGGCGATGTCAGGCGCGTGGCAATCCAGAAGGTAGGCGGCAATTTGACTTCCCTTGCAAACGATTGCGTTAGTTGCGTGCCGGATCGTTGTTGCCGCATGCCGCATCGATCGCCCCGAATGGGAGCCTCCACCCCTGGTGAGCAAGTCGGTATCTCCCGTGAGGATGGTCACCGCTTCGGGAGCCACGCCCAACCACTCGCTGACCAACTGCACAAAGCTCGTCTCGTGACCTTGCCCAGCCGAAAGGGTGCCAATCGTCACTGTGACGGCGTTATCGGGCGAGATCTTCACGGTGGCCTGCTCTTGCGGCGCGCCACTTGCCGATTCGATGTAGCACCCGGTACCAATTCCGCGATGTAAGCCCTTCGCCATCGAGCTTGCACGGCGCGCTTCGAAGCCGCTCCAATCGGCGAGAACGATGGCGTCATTGAAGACTTTCTCATAGAGGCCGCTGTCGTAAGTCATGCCGAACGGATTGAGGTAGGGCAACGCGTGGGCAGGAATCAGGTTTAGGCGACGAAGGGCGAGGCGGTCGAACCCGCAGGTTTGAGCCGCGCGATCGATGAGCCGCTCGATCACAAACATGACCTCCGGCCGACCGGCGCTGCGGTAGGGTATCGTCGGTGAAGTATTGGAGTAGACGGCACGGGCGCGCACCGACACCGTTGGTATCTGGTAGATGCTCGACATGAGTTCCGTGCCCTTCGTCAAAGGAACGAAGGAAATCGCGTAAGCGCCGATGTTGCTGATATTTGATGCCTTCAGCGCCAGAAACTTGCCGGAACTGTCGAGCGCAAGCTCTGCCGACACGGTCAGATCACGGCCATGATAGTCACTGAGGAACGACTCTGTGCGGTCGCCCGACCATTTTACTGGACGCCCCAACCGGCGCGCCGCCCAAGCCACCAGCGCGAATTCAGGATAGGAGTTATTGCGCGTACCGAAATTGCCCCCAACGTCCTTTGCAACCACGCGTATCATGGCGGGCTCGAGGCCAAGCATGTGAGCGAGATCCATTTTTGGACGAACCACTCCACCACCGCCCGCATAAAGGGTGATCCTGCCAGACTCCGGTTCATACGCCGCCAACGCCGTTCTGACTTCCATTGTCACGCCAGTGACGCGAGGTACCTTTGTCTCTACGCGAACGACGTGAGAAGCCCGCCCGAATGCCTCGTTGCTGGCTGCCGCGTCACCGACGTGCGCATCAAGCGCCACGTTCGAATCCATTTCTGGCCAGATGGGCACGGCGCCGGGTTTGGCTGCGTCCACGCCCTCGGCACTCGCCGCAAGCGGCTCGTACTCCACCTCGACGAGTTCAGCGGCCTCGCGCGCAGTCGCCTGGGTTTCTGCAACGACGAGCGCGACGCCCTCGCCGACGAACCGCACCCGGTCATTGGCAAGCGGGTAGTGAGGGGCGATGAACACCGGCTTGCCATCGCTGTTGCGTAACGTTATGTCGGGCGGACTGACCGTGAACGGTGAGTGGATCTGGGGCTTTAGCCCATCGGCCAGATAGTCGGCCGCGGTCAGGACCGCGAGTACCCCTGCCAGCCCGTAAGCTCGTTTCGTTTCGATGCGCCGCAGGATTGCGTGCGCATGCGGAGAGCGAACAATGGCCGCAAATGTCTGCCCGGGAAGTGTGAAGTCATCGCCGAAACTGCCCGCTCCCGTGACCAGTCGATGGTCCTCCCGACGCCGTGGCGAGCTACCGATGCCCGGATGCTTCATGCTGATACTCCCCGACGTATCATGATCTGCCCGAGGCGCGGTTATTCTGCCCTGGCCGCCGCGGAGCGAAGCCCTCTTCAGGTCGCCGAAATCCCCTTGCGCGCCAGGAAATCGGGAAATGCGTCCTTGGCCCGGGAATTGCGCATCACCTCAGTGGTGTAGCGATGCTCCGCCGACCAGCGCGCGTCGAGGCTCTCTGCCTGCTGCTCGAGCAGCAGCGCCTTGACCCCCCTGACGGCACCGCGATGGTTATTCGCTATCATTTTCGCCATCTCCATCGTCTTGGCGCGCAGTTGGCGTTGCGGGACCAAGTGATTGAGAAGACCAATGCGATAGGCCTCCTCGGCCTCTACGACGCGCGCTGTGAACAACAACTCCTTGGCTTGCGGCCAGCCGATTTGGCTGCCAAGTGACCAAGTCGCGTTGATTCTCCCGTAGGCCGCAGCAAGGAAGCGGAAGCGGGAACTTTCGCAACCGACTCTGATGTCGAGCGCGGAGGCGAGTACGGCGGCGCCACCATAGGCGAGGCCGTTCATCATGCCGATGACCGGCTTCGTGCAAACGGAGATTTCCAGCATGCGCCGGGGATTGCCCATGCGATCCTGTTCTTCGCGGCTGTAGCGCTTGTCGTCCTCAACCTGCTCCTTGATGTCGCCACCCGCCGAGAACGCTTTGTCGCCGGCACCTGTAATGACGAGGCAGCCGATCGCGTCGTCGGCCTCGAATCCTTTCACCGCTTCGAGCAACTCGTTTCCGAGCTTGCGATTTATGGCGTTGAGGGCCTCCGGCCTGTTGAGTGTGACGATGCCGACACCGTCCTCCCGCTCGATGAGTATGTGCTCGTAGGCCATGGTTGGATCCTCCTTAGGTCGTTCGCGTCCTGCGGGTGGGGGCGCGGGCCCTGCGAGAAGTACGAGAGCACTTCCCTTCCGGCAAGAACCTTGCTGGCCACGAAGTCCTGCGCATGGCCGCACTTTTTACCGCCTTTGCCTTAGGAATGGTGGGGTTTCGCAGTCGGTCTCCTTTGCTCGTCATCATCTCCCTCACTGCCCGAGGCCATCACTCTGCAGCGCTACGAGCACCACTCGCCTTCTCATCCACCAGATCGGTCTCCCGCCGGGCGACGCGGCACGATACTGATCGGCGTGAACGTGTAGACGGCCGTCCCGTCTTGATTGAAAGCGGTCCACTTGACCTTCACTATCCCCTGCGGCCGGCTCCGCGATGGTGTCACTTCGGTTACTTCGCCCTCAAGATGGATCATATCACCGGGCCGCACCGGGGAGAGCCAGCGCAACTCATCCACCCCAATGCCCAACAGGGGGTGCGGCCCGAAAGGTCGTGCGTCCCAAGCCAGGCGCATAGCCATTGCCGCCGTGTGCCAGCCAGAGGCAGCAAGCCCTTTAAGCGGCGAACGCTCAGCCGCAGCCTCGTCAAGGTGATAGGGCTGTGGATCGAACTCGGCGGCAAAGCGTTTGATGTCTTCCCGGCTTACATGCTTTTCCGCACTCTTGAAGCGCATCCCGACGTACACATCTTCCAACCCTTCGACCATGGCCCTTCTCCTCACGCCTGCGCGCTTAACGCGCTAACCACCCTCAATGCAGCGCCCAAAGGATGACCAACGTCGCCGCGATACCGGGCACGGTACTGATGGCATGGCGCCGTCCCCATGTCTGCAATAGCGCGCGGGAACTCGGTCCAGCATCGTTCTCAGCGGTCGCCTTTGAGCTGGCGGTCGTTTGCATCGTGGCGACTCCTGGGACCTGCAATCGGCCAGCCGACGCCATCGGCCGCGTCGCCTCCGCCGATCCCGAGACCTTGCAGGCGCTGAAGGCTGCAGTCTTGCACGAGAGCGGCATCGTCCGCTCCGCTGCCACCAGGGCGTTCGCGCGGATTGGCGTTTTGCTCGATAGGCGTGCACCCGAAAGCGACGAGAAGACGCAAGCGTGGGCCGCCGAGGCCCAACGTCCGATGATGTTGGCAACGGCCCTGCCTTTGTTATGCTGCAGACTTGGGGGCCGAAGGGCGTCGGAAATGGTTGCCAGCGACAGCTTTGCCGAGTTTCTCAGCGAACAGCTCGCGCCGCTCGGCCGCCTCACGCTGCGGCGGATGTTCGGCAAGACCGGCGTGTTCTGTGACGGGTTCATGCTTGGCATGGTGAGGGACAATACCCTCTACTTCAGGGTTGATGACGAGAACCGAGAGGCCTTCCAGGAAGCTCAGTCCTTTCCACCGCTCAATTATGAGAAGAAGGGTGGCACCATAGACCTTTCGTTCTGGCGCGCACCCGAGCGACTGTTCGACGAACCGGACGAACTTCTCAGCTGGGCAAGAACAGCGCTGGCCGCCGCGCGTCGGGTTGCGGCGAAGAGAGATCGCGCCACGCCAAGGCGAAGCACCAAGCCGCGGCCAACTTGAGGGTGGAATTCCAACCTTGGCATTGCGCCAAGGAGCGCCACACGGGCGATCCTTTCTGGGCGAGCAACCGTTTGCAGGCGAAGTGGCACAAGCACGTGACCTACCTTCAGTGCAAACCAATGATGATAAACGGCATGCAAGGTGATCCCCAAGACGAAGCCCGCCTGGCAGGAGACCAGGCTCCCTGGGCGTGCCGCAGTCTTCGTCCTTAAAAGACGTATTCTGGTGAACTTTTTTTGGATTGGCTCGCTCGCCCTTGCCGGCGTGCCCCGGCTAGATGGCCGCGCGATTGGTTTCACCTGTTTGATTATCCGGGATCCCCCTGAGTGCGTCCCGTTTCGACTGGGAATATGTGTTCCCCGCGCGACCAGCAAGCGGGAGAGCCCCCATGTCAAACCATTCGCACGACGGATCCCAAGGTAAGATGTCCTGCAACGATGGAGGCCTGAAACGGCGCGACCTGTTGCTCTGTGGAAGCTCGCTACTGGCAGCATCGGCCGTGGCGGCAACGGGTTACACGGCTTCCGCACAAGCCCAGCAAACCGCACCCGCAGCCACAGCTGGAGGTGCCCGACAGCCGAACATCGTATTCATCATGGGTGACGATGTCGGTTGGTTCAACATTGGCGCCTACCATCGCGGGATGATGTCGGGCAAGACGCCCAATCTCGACAAGCTCGCCTCAGAAGGCATGATCTTTACGGACTACTACGCCGAAGCCAGTTGCACGGCGGGCAGGGCCGCCTTCATCACCGGCGAAATTCCTCTGCGCACGGGCCTCACGACCGTCGGTCAGGCCGGGGCCGAAGTCGGCATCCCCGCGCAGGCCTGCACGATTGCCACCGCGCTCAAGGCGCAGGGCTACGCCACGGGACAATTCGGCAAAAACCACCTTGGAGACCTGAACAAGTACCTCCCGACGGTGCATGGGTTTGATGAGTTCTTCGGCTACTTGTACCACCTCGACGCCATGTCGGACCCGTACTGGTACTCCTTCCCCCGCGATCCCGCCTTTCACGCCAAGTACGGACCGCGCAACCTGGTCCACAGTTGGGCGTCCGACAATGATGATGAGACCGTCATGCCGCGCTGGGGCAAGGTCGGCAAACAACGCATCGTTGATGAGGGGCCGCTTGCACCCTACCCCGACATGTCCAACGTCCCCAACATGCAAGAGGGCTTGCAGAAGGCCAAGTATGACATGACGACCTTCGACGAGGTGCTCGTCGAAAATTCCAAACGCTTCATGGACAAAGCCAAGAGCGAGGGCAAACCGTTCTTCCTCTGGCACAACACAACGCGCATGCACGTGTGGACTTTTCTCGCCCCTAAGTATGCCGCGATGATGAATAGTGAGACCAATTTCGGCCTGGAGGAGGCCGGCATGAAGCAGATGGACGATGCCGTCGGCGCCATCATGAAGCACCTGGATGATATCGGCGAGGCCGACAACACCATCTTCATCTTCTCTACGGACAACGGAGCCGAGGTCTTCACGTGGCCCGATGGAGGTATGACGCCGTTCAAAGGTACCAAGGGTACGGCCTACGAGGGCGGCTTCCGCGCTCCCTGTATCATTCGCTGGCCGGGTAAGGTGAAACCGAGCACGGTGCAGAACGGCATGTTTTCCGCCCTCGATTGGTTTCCGACCCTAGTCACCGCTGCGGGCAATCCGAACATCACCGAACAGCTCCTGAAGGGCATTAAGCTTGGCGACCGAAGCTACAAAAACCATTTGGACGGCTACGACCAAACGGATCTCTTGCAGGCCAAAGGGCCGTCGCAGCGCCATGAGTTCTTCTACTTCGCCGGACCTCACCTGGGCGCCCTGCGCGTCGATGATTTCAAATTTCAATTCTTCCGCCAACCCGGCGGCTGGCCTGGCGGCAAGGTGACGACCGACATGCCCGGAATGGTGAATATTCGCCAGGATCCCTTCGAGCGCACGCCCTCCATCAACTCGGAGAGCCTGAACAATCTCGGCGGCGGCTATATGAATGATTTCTATGCCCGGGAGTTCTGGCGGTTCGTGTTGGTCCAACAGAAGGTCGGAGAGCTTGCCAAGACTGCCATTGACTATCCGCCGATGCAGGATCCGGCTTCCTTCAATTTGGAAGCGGTGAAGCAGCAAATCGACGCCGTCGTCAAAAACAAGCCCGGCCAATAAAAGACGGCGCGGCGCGCCGCACAAGCGCCTGCCCTTGAGCCGAAGCGGTTTTCCGGCTCAAGGGTGTCCAACGTTCGCGTCCGATGCGTCGGCACAGCGCCAAAGTCGGCCGGCGCCATCGCAGGGCCATGGCGCCCGGCCGCCTCAATGGCTGCACGTGGACGCTCGACAATAGTCTCGATGTGGCCGGTTCCAGGCGGCAATGGCCTCCCAGCTCAGGCACGTGGCACGCTAAGCACGCCGCAGGCACGCGCACTGCCGACGTGCGCATTCCGCAGCTCCGCGTCGTACTTTGTGTCGATGCCCTGACATCTGTTGCCACGCCACGCACTGGGCCAAAGGTTCGGTAAGGTGCAAGGTTGCATGATGGCCACAGGCGCATGTCATTCACCACTCCTGGCGCTCGGTCTGCCCCCGTTTCAACAAACAATGCGCATTCGTTGCACGCTTTCCAATCAGGAGCATCACTATGCTCGCCGTCATCGCGCGCCTGTTCGCATTGCTTATTTTCTCAGCGGCCACCGTCATTGCATGCACAACTGTAAATGCTCAGCAACCGAAGCTTGAAATGCATCGTGTTGGTGTCAGCGCGGACGATGGTACCGGATGGCATTCGGCCGTCTCTACCAAAGGTGCGTTCTCCATCCGTTTGCCGATTCCCTTCAACGACTTTTCGACCCACGACGCGCGCGCAGGTGAAGTCAGCCATGCCGTAGGCGGCAAGAGTTCCGAGGGGATCAAGTTTATGGCCGTTGAAATGCCCGTAACGGCAAAGACGCCCGAGGACCTCGGGGCGATACCCAAGTCTTTCTCATCCAACCCGGCCAACAAGGTGTCTGATGTCAGCCGACAGACCAAAGAGGGCGCCGATATCTTGTCCTTTTCCGTCACGGGGCCCTCCTCGACGGCGCACTTCCGCTACATCAAGGTAAAGGGCATGCTCTACACGTTATCGATTGAGTTTCCCAACGCGCATCGCGAGGCCGTGGCGGCGATGAAGGACAAATTCTTCGGCTCCTTCAAGCTGAAGGGTAAATCCTAGCTGGGCAACATGGGGGCCATTTGAGCGGCGGCTATGCTCCGGAGCTCCGCAAGTCCAGGACCCACAGCGAACGCGCAAAGACCTTAAATTCCCGGCGCCGAAGACCTTCCGCTGACCCGAGGCCGCGTCTCCCATCTAGTGGTGCGTGTAAATACGATCGGTAAGGCGGGCTGCGTAGAGATCCTTGAGCTTGAGTAGGCGCTCGAGCTCGTTGCTCATTAACTTAATGCGCGCCTTCTCGGAGGCGACTTCCTGTTTGCAGGTGTGGCTCTTCAATTCATCTACATGGATGGTCAGTTGCTCAATGTGCATCTCGAGGCGGGCCACAATCGCCGTCAGCTGCTCGAAAATGAAATCGTCGGCGTCCACGGTGACCAACCTGAGCGGAGCCCACACCATAAGCAACGCCCGCGCTTTTACCTGGTTCCCTGCAAAAAAGGATAACAAATGACCCGACGTGCCTTCACCCCGCTGAGCCTGAGCCATAGGGACGATTGATAACGTCCGCGTTCCCAAGGGAGTAGCCTATCGGCAGGCCGTGCGAAGTTTGTACGAGGAGCTTCCGTCTCTCCTAACGGTACTCGGCCCTTCATGACCCAGGCGGTGGCTGCGCCGGAGCGCGGTCCGTCGCCCTCGCCATTGAGTTTCGAGGCTGACCATGGCGCGCCGCCTCGCGCTCAGACCGGCGTGGGAAGTGCCGACGCACTCGGTAACTGGCCCTCCTTGCCTTCGCAAGGTACCCAAAAATCCGCAAACGCCGCAAAGTCCATGCGGATGGTCGCTGGCAGACGCGGGCTAAGGCATCCGGTTGTTAGACCTGACGATATCTGTCTGGGCTGAAGGTCCGGCTAAGGTCCACGCGATTGTGCGCCAGGGGCCCTGCGACTAGCCTTGCCGGAATCGCTCACTGGAGGTTGCCATGAAAGAAGACCGCTATCACAAGCACCGGCTGGCAAACCATGTGCTGCATCCTGAAACGCTCATGCTGGGGTACGGCTACGATCCACTGCTTTCCGAGGGTGCCGTCAAGCCACCGGTTTTCCTGACCTCGACGTTCGTATTCCGTTCGGCCGAGGAAGGCCGTGATTTCTTCGACTACACGGCCGGGCGGCGCCAGCCGCCGCAAGGTCAAACTGGTGGTCTCGTCTATTCGCGTTTCAATCACCCGAATAGCGAAATCGTGGAGGATCGGCTGGCGGCCTATGAGGCCGCAGAATCCTGCATCCTGTTCTCATCGGGCATGTCAGCCATCGCCACGACTATTCTGACCTTTACGAAGCCGGGCGAGGTCATTCTCCACTCTCAGCCGCTCTATGGAGGTACCGAGACGTTGGTGTCGCGTACGTTGACAGCCTACGACATTGAAGCCGTGGGCTTTGCGGACGGCGTCGACGAAGGGTGCATACGAGAGGCCGCCGATATGGCCGAGGCTAAAGGGCGCGTTGCTGCGATTATGATCGAGACGCCCTCAAACCCGCTCAATACGATGGTCGATATCAAGCTCGTTGTCCGTATCGCGCATGACATCGCGTCCCGCCAGCAGCACCGTCCAATCGTTATCTGCGACAACACACTGCTTGGACCAGTCTTCCAGCGTCCGCTTCTCCTCGGAGCCGACGTTTCGGTGTATTCGCTGACCAAGTACGTGGGTGGGCATTCCGATCTCATCGCCGGCGCCGCACTGGGGAGCGAGCGATTGACGAAGCCTATCAAGCAACTGCGGGGTGCGATCGGCACACAGCTCGATCCGCACTCCTGCTGGATGATCGGGCGGTCTCTCGAGACACTCGGGCTGCGCATGGAACGTGGCAATAGTAATGCCCGGATTGTGGCCGAATATCTCCGCGATCATCCTAGAGTCGCGCGGGTGCACTATCTGCCGTTCCTCTCCGCAGATGCACCCCAGCGCCGAGTCTATGAGGCGCAGTGTACGGGTGCCGGCTCGACCTTTTCCTTCGATATCAAAGGTGGGCTCGCGGAAGCGTTCGCTTGCCTCAATCGAATGCAGATCTTCAAGCTTGCCGTCAGTCTCGGAGGAACCGAGTCGCTTGCCTGCCATCCCGGCACCACGACACACTCGGGGGTCCCTGCCGAGCTGCGCGCGCGAATTGGTGTTAGCGATGCAACGATCCGGCTCTCGATTGGCATCGAACATCCCGATGACCTTCTAGCAGATCTGTCCCAGGCGCTTGTCAGCAACGGGTAGGGACTGTTGGGCCGGGCGCCCAATTTCTGGCGGGCACAATCGGTTGGCAAAACGGCGAACCGGGTGCAGCGGGTCTTGCAGATACGTTCGGCACCCAATCGGGATGGTTGCGTAGGGGATTACCTGGATTAACCCACAATCGCCTTTGTGCTAAGCGCGTCAGCGATCAGGATGCTAAGCGCTGTTGCTCAGGCTGCGGACGGGGGTCCATGGTCAAGGACGAGTATTATCGGCGGCTTGCCCGGGCCAACAGACTGATCGCGCATGCCCGCGACCGCGTGGATCAGCAGAAGTCACGGGTACTGCAACTCACGGGGCTCCCAGAATGCGGCGAGGCCGTGCTGGTTTTGCGGGCGCTCGATCGCGCCTTGCGGCTGATGCTCCAGTATCGAGCCGCGCTGATCCGGCGCCTCATGCATTGGCCGAACTAGTCACGTGCAAGAGGCGCTTCTCAGGGCGTGCCAAGCGGCGCATCGGTTGCGCGTGCGGAAGTGAGCACCATCGCCACCCTTCTCCTTAAAGCCCAGGAGTTCGGTGGCTTGTCTTCGCTTCAGCAGGCAATGCGCCGCACCGCCGGGATCAAGCAAAGAAAAGGGGGGCCTAAGTCCGGGGATTGGGGGAAGGGAGACCTAGGCCCGCCGAGTGTCTGGAGGGGAAGCAATCACGATTTAATCAGTGAACCCACCAAAGCTCAGATCGTTCCCCGAGCCCCTTAACCCTTTGACATAGGTATGGAAGATGACCAATCGCGCGCCAAGCTGGCGCTGAGCGGTCGTCGGAAAGGGCTGCTGGATGGGGTGCAAGCCTGTGAGCTGGCGGACGTTGCGTCTTTCACAGTCGGAAAGTCCGTAGCGCGACACATAAAAAGGCCCGTCGGACCAGCCGGCATCCGCGGGAGGATGCCGTCATTGATCCCCCGGGCCAGGGTCTGACGTGCGTAGAGACTTCGTCAGGGGATTTAAGAGTAGCGGGGCGTGGGGCGCCGTCCAATCACGTCCTGGTCAACTCATCCCGTGGCGTCCTCTGCGGCAACGGACGCGTTGAGACCTTGCTTGGCGGCAGGTCCGGCGGCCTTGCCCTTGATCCAGCGCCGTCGGACAAAAAGGGAACAGGGCGATCGCATGAGAGCGTGACGCCGCAGACCTTGTGCGCGAGTATTACGGATTGAACTTGAGAGCGAGAACCACTTGGCGCGCCTCATCGTTCACCTCAAAAACAATGTCTCGGCAACGGCTTAATTGCAACGGATGCGGCGCATTTTTTGTGGAGTAGCCAATGGCGCTTAGGCCGCTTTGGAAGGGGTATCTAAAACTCTCGCTAGTGTCCTGTCCCATCGCGCTTTATCCCGCCATCAGCGCCGCGGAGCGGATTTCCTTTCGGCAGGTCAATAGAGCGACCGGCAATCGTTTGCGCCATCAGTTGGTTGATGCCGTCACGGGCGTGCCGATTGAAGCCAATGAGAAGGGACGCGGCTATGAGGTCGCTGAGAACCAGTTCGTTCTCGTCAGCGACGAGGAGTTGGAAGCCGCGCGACGGGAAGGGGCCCGCACGCGTTCCGATCGCACAGCACCTGGCAGTGGACCAATTGGGCAGGACGACGAAGAGCGGGTCCAAGTTGAAGAGCCCAGCCGTGAGCAAAAAGCGCTCAATCGAGAAGCACCTGCAATCGCTCCCCAGCCGCGACCAAAGGTTGAGAATACACGCACAATCGCCATCGAGCGCTTTGTGCCGCTGACGCAAATTGATCCCCGTTATTACGACACACCCTATTACGTCGTGCCGCGTGACGAGTTGGGAACGGAAGCGTTTGCAGTCATCCGCGAGGCGATGGGGATGACGGAGTATGTGGGGATGGGACACGTCGTGCTGTCGAACCGCGAGCGTCCGATTGTTGTCGAGCCCATGGGAAAGGGGCTGCTCGGCATGACGCTGCGCTATACGCATGAGGTCCGCAGTGAGACAGAATATTTTGCGCACATCCCTGAGCTGGTCCTGCCCAAAGAGATGCTTGGCATTGCCGAGCGCATTGTGGAGGCCATGAAGGCCGACTTCGATCCTGGGCAGCTGCAAGATCGGTACCGCACGGCGCTCATGACGATGCTGCAGGAAAAGAAACAGAATGTGCCCAGAGCCGCAGGGCGCGCCACCCCTTCGCGCGAAAATGTCGTCAGTCTTATGGATGTCTTGAGGCGAAGCCTCGCCGCCGAGCGACCCGCTGCGCGGGGCACCGATCAGAAGCCACAGGGGCGCCGAGTTGCGGCTCATAGAAGGTCCGGTGCGACGAACCGATCAAAGTCAAAGACGCGCCGCGCCCACGGCGCCTAGCTCGTCGCGCGTCGGGAAAGTTGCACGCCGAACGGTGTGTCGCCGGAGGCGGCACCCAAAAAATGTTACGCAAGCTCCTTGCCGAGCTGTTGAAAGACAACTTCGCAAGTCATTAAGTCGAGGTGCCCACCACCGGCGTTCTTAAAGAACGTGATATCCTGCGCATCCAACCGACCTTTAAGCGTTCCAGCCGCGAGGTCGTAAAGGTCGCCGAGAACATCTGCTTCCCTAATCGCGCCATTGGCGATCGGTTGCAGGATGTCGCCCACCCCATGGAAGGCCGACTCTCGCCTGTCCACAAACACGCGTGCCCGTCGCGCCGCATCATCGTCTGCCTCTCTGGTCTGGGGCGTGTAACCGCCTACCAGATCGAGGTGGGCTCCCCGCTTCAGGTTCTTGCCCCTGATCAGGGGCTCATGCGAGCGCGTGCAGGCCGTTATTAGATCGGCTTCGCCAATTGCCGCATCGAGATCCCGCGCTGTTGTTGCCGCGATGCCCTCTTGTTGCAAGGTGGCGACAAGACGCTCAGCGCGCTCCGTGGTCCGGTTCCAGACCATGACGCGACGCAATGAGGGACGCACCGTCCGGTGCGCGCGCACCAGCCAGGCGGCCATTTCGCCTGCGCCGACGACAAGCATGGTTTCGGGGTTGGGTGCGGCCAGGTACTTGGCGCCGAGAGCAGAATCCGCGGCCGTCCTCCAGTGCGTAATCTCAGTGCCATCCATCACGGCCAATGGCTTCCCATTCGTGCCATCAAACAGCACGCAAACCGCCTGCACGGCGGGGAGTTTCCCGTGCGCAAGGTTCGATGGGAAACTGGTGAACATCTTGCTCGCCATGTACCTGCCGCGATCGACCGCGCTTCTGATCACATATTGGTCCGTTTCGCTGCCGAGGTAGGCGTCCGACACCGCCGCTTTTGGGCGTCGATGTGCCGCCTCAAAGGCCGCAATCAAGATCGGAAACGTCAGAACGCGTGTGACTTCCAAGTCGCCAACAAAATGCATGTGACCTCCCCAGCAGCATCCGTTGAGCGCCGACATTCAGCATGATGTCCCGCTGTGTGCAAGGTGTGCCGCGACCTCGCCGGGTCAAAGGGTCCCCGCGGCTTTTTGCCTGCCGATCAAGCTGACGCAATTCGAGAGCCGCCTAAGGGAGACGTACCGCCGCACGGCTTTGGCTCATGCGCTGTGCGCAAGTGTCCTCAATCTTCGACGCCGAGTGCGCGAAAGATCTCGCTCAGCTGGGCATTCATGGCAAGACCGATGCGCTCACCCGTAGGCGTCTGGCGCACGAACCACTTGTGGTAGATCTCGAGCAAGTCGCGGTTCCTGGCGATGCCTTCAAAAGCGCGGCGCACGGTCTCGGCCATCTGCGCATCATCTTTGCGGAACATCAAGCCGTAGGGATCGAAGGACAGGAACTCGCCGACCACCATCAGGTTGGCATCCGCCCTATGGCGGGCGATCAAGCCGTAAAGCAGCACATCGTCGGTGGCAAAGGCCTCTGCCTTGCCAGTCTCCACCAGGCTGTAGCTCTCCTCGTGATCGCGGGCGCTGATAATGTTGATGCCGAGCTTGTTTTTTTCGTTGAGGCTCTTCAGCGCGGCTTCGTTGGTGGTTCCCGCTGTCACCACGACCACCTTGCCCGCGAGATTGCGGTAAGAGCGGTAGCCGGAGTTGCGCTTCACCATCAGCTTGGTGCCAGTGATGTACATGATGGGCGAGAAGGCGACCTCCTTGCTGCGTTCTTTGTTGGCCGTGGTTGAGCCGCACTCGATGTCGACCTCGCCGCTTCTCACCGCGTGCATGCGGCTCTCGGAGGTAACAAGCTTATAGTTAATCTTGAGCTCTGAGCGATCGATCTCTCGTTTAATTTCCTCGACGACGGCGAGGCACAGGTCGATCGAGTAGCCGATCGGGCCCGCCTTCGACAGGTAGGACAGTGGAAAGGAGGCCTCACGATAGCCAAGGGTGATGGCGCCGGTGCGATCGATCTTGGCGAGCGTGCCTTCAAGCTTGTTGGCCTTGGTTTCCTGTTCTTGCGCATGCGCTCCGGGCAGGAGGAGCAAAAGCCCCGCGGCCCAGAGCAGAATAGCGATGCGCTTCATCGACTCCTCCTCAGCGGAGCTGCGCTACCAGACGCCCGCCGGTGCGTGCGCAGGGTTTGGTTAGCCTAGGCGGTCCTCGTTGCAAGCTCCGGCAGGGCCTCAACGCCCGGCGCGTCAGGTGCGTCAAGTTCTTCGCCCAGTTCCCCTTCCCATTTTGCCACCACGGCTGTGGCGATGGAGTTGCCAACGACATTCGTGGCGCTGCGACCCATGTCGAGGAACTGATCGATGCCCATGATGAGGAGCAGGCCGGCTTCCGGGATGTTGAACGTCGCCAATGTGGCGGCGATGACGACGAGGGAAGCCCGCGGCACGCCGGCCATACCCTTGCTCGTCACCATCAGCAACAGCAGCATCGTGATCTGTTGCGCAAAAGACAGCTCGATGCCGTAGGCCTGGGCGATGAAAAGGGTTGCGAATGTACAATACATCATCGAACCGTCGAGGTTGAATGAGTAGCCCATCGGCAGCACGAAACTGGCGATACGCTTCGACACGCCGAAGCGCTGCAGCTGATCGAGGATCTTGGGATAGGCGGCCTCCGAGCTCGCGGTGGAGAAGGCGAGCAGGAAAGGTTCGCGCATGCGCCGCACGAGGCTTTGCACGCGCGGACCCAGCACCAGGAAGCCCGCGAAACCCAAGAGCAGCCACAGGAGGCCAAGCGAGATGTAGAACTGGATGATGAACTTGCCGTAGGTGACGAGCACGCCCAGGCCCTGGGTGGTGACGGTGGAGGCAATCGCCGCAAACACCGCGACCGGTGCGGCCTTCATCACGTAGCCCGTGATCTCCAGCATGACGTGCGCGACCTGGTCCGCGAAGTCCGCCACAACCTTGGCGCGCTCGCCTAGTGACGCGACGGCGACGCCGGTAAATATCGAGAACACGACGATCTGCAGGATTTCGTTCTGTGCCATCGCCTCGATGATGGACCTGGGTACGAGGTGGGAGACGAACTCCTTCAAGGTGAGCGATGAAACCTTAAGGTTGGTCGACGTGCCGGCGTCCGGCAGCGGGAGGTTCAGGCCAACGCCCGGTTGCAGGATGTTGACCATGATCATGCCGAGGACCAGGGAGACAAGCGACGCGCCTACGAACCACACCATGGTCTTGCAGCCAATGCGGCCGACCGAGGCGGAGTCGCCCATGTGCGCGATGCCCACCACCAGTGTAGAGAACACCAGCGGCGCGATGATCATTTTGATGAGACGCAGGAACACATCGGTGATGATGGAGATGTAGCCTGCGACTGTGGCGGCGGTCTTGGGATCGGGAAAGGCGACGTTGCATGCCCAGCCAATGACGATTCCAAGGATCATTCCGATCAAAATCAGCGTCGTGAATTTCTTTCCCATCATGACGCGCGCTCCTGCAGCAAGCTCAAATGCGACCGAGATGAACCTTCGAATGGGCCGGCGACTAAGCCCGATTATTCGAACCTCCCATGGCGTAGGAGGCATGTGCGAGACACTAGCACGCCCAACTGAGAGGCGAGTCCCGGACGGTTCGAAAAGTAAATACACGTATGGCGGTGAGAAAGCCGATTTGGCGTGCCAGGAGCTGCCGCCCTGATGTGCCGGTTGCCGCCACGCTTGACGGGCGTGAGGACAAGATCGGCGCCAATAGCAAGGCGCAACGAGGGACCGGAAACCTAGGGTGCCAACAGCCACATATTCAGCGTATTCACCGATGCCAACGCAGTGCTCCGCCTGCAACCTTTGCAAGGGCATGGCCCTGCGCGGCATTCAACGCGCGCTCGCCGTTGCGCGGCCTGGGGCCCGAGGACCTGGTGCGTCGACGACGGGCATTAGCCCGGCCGTGCCGCGCGAGCGTGCGCTGTTGCATTGAGAGCGCGGCGCCGGACGCGCGCATAGGGGTGCGCGACCTCAGTGCGGATGGGTGGCCGGGGTGAGGCAGCAAAGCCGGGCGAGCCCTCTCCTCGGGCGAGAAAAGGGCGGGAGGCCACATCGAGCTTCAGGGCGCATCGAGCAAGGCGATGGTCGCTGCGCCCCACTTTGCCGCCCTTTTTACTAAGTCGTTTTTCTCATGAGCCGTCCCCGGCGCTCAGCGCGGTTGTCCCACCAAAACTCGAGGCCGCATTGGGCGTTGGCAAGCCGGGTGTTGTCATCTCCCGCCAGAGTCCCGGAGGACGAAAAATTGTTTGCGTCAGGGTTCGCCCTGATTTGTAGCTTCGGTCCTCGTTCGAAACTCTGAACCAGCCTCGTGAGCAAAAACCATGGAGTGAATCGCCGTGAGCACGCTCAACCTACGCTCGGATGCCGCGCACCCGGAGGCCGCTGCCGACGAGACACAGCAAGGCGTAAGCCGCCGAAATCTACTGGTTTCGGGGGGTGCACTGGCCGCCTCTGCTTTGGCGCTTGCCTCGGTCGGACCAACGCAGGCCCAACAGCAGCCAACGGCGGCGGCCGCGGGTCGGCGGCCGAACATCCTGGTGATTTGGGGCGATGATGTCGGCCTCGCCAATGTCAGTGCCTACTCCTTCGGCGTCATGGGATACAAGACACCGAACATCGACCGCATTGCGCGCGAAGGTCTCATGTTCACAGACTATTACGCCGAGCAGAGCTGCACGGCGGGTCGCGCGCCGTTCATCACCGGCCAGTCTGGTTTGCGGACGGGCTTGACCAAGGTTGGTTTGCCGGCTGCGACGCTTGGCCTAAGAGCGGAGGACATCACCATCCCGGAGGCGCTCAAACCACTCGGTTACGCCACCGGCCAGTTCGGAAAAAACCACCTGGGTGACCGCAACGAGTTCCTGCCTTCGGTGCACGGCTTCGATGAGTTCTTCGGTAATCTTTATCACCTCAATGCTGAGGAAGAGCCCGAACACCCGGACTACCCCAAGGACCCAGCATTCAAAGCGAAATTTGGCCCGCGCGGGGTGCTCAAGTGCAAGGCCAGCGCTCAGGACGACGCCACCATAGATCCTCGCTTTGGAAAGATCGGCCGGCAGACCATTGAAGACACCGGACCGCTGACAAAAAAGCGGATGGAGACGATCGATGACGAGACGTCCAATGCAGCGATCGACTTCATCAGGCGCCAGACCCAAGCTGGTAAGCCATTCTTTTGCTGGTGGAACGGCACGCGCATGCATCTTTATACGCATGTGCGTCCCGAATATAAGGGCCGCAGCGGCCTTAGCGAATACATCGACGGAATGCTGGAACACGATGGGCACGTGGGAAACCTGCTCAAAGTGTTGGATGAGCTAGGTATCGCCAACAACACCATCGTCATTTACGGCACCGACAATGGTCCCCACATGAACTCCTGGCCGGACGGCGCGATAACGCCGTTCCGCAGCGAAAAGAACACCAACTGGGAAGGCGCTTATCGCGTGCCGGCGATGATCCGTTGGCCGGGTCGCATCAAGCCGGGACAGGTCAGCAATGAACTTTTCGCGGCCTTGGATTGGTTCCCGACGTTGCTCGCGGCTGCCGGTGAACCGGAAATAAAGAGCAAGCTTCTGAAGGGCCATGATGCTGCCGGCAAGACGTTCAAGGTGCATCTCGATGGCTATAACCAGTTACCGCTCCTGACAGGTCAGCAGGACAAATCGGAGCGCAAGGAGTTCTTCTACATCAACGACGACGCGCAAATGGTGTCGATGCGCTACGAAAATTGGAAGGTCGTGTTTTGCGAACAGAAAGTCGCAGGGACATTGGAACTCTGGGCGGCACCGTTCGTCTGTCGGCGCCTTCCCAAAATCTTCAACCTGCGTCTTGACCCCTACGAACGGGCGGACATTACCTCGAACACCTACTACGACTGGTCGCTGCAGCGTGCCTTCCTGGTTGTCCCTGCGCAGGCGCTCGTGGCGCAGTTCGTGGACACATTCAAGGAATTTCCGCCACGCCAAAAACCTTCGAGCTTCAGCGTTGAGCAGGTGTTGGAGCAAATGTCGCGCTCGCAGGGTGGCTGACGCCCCGGCGCCGCGGATTAAGCGCGCCAAGCCCAAGTCCTGTCGACGGCTCTACTGCGCATTTGCCAAGACCGCCGCGTCCGTGCTCTGGCCGACCGAGGCTGAGGATTCTGGGTTGCGCTTTTGCCTGAGGCGAGCTCGTCAAGGCGCTTCGCGGCGACCGCGCGCGTCCCGGTCGTGGCTGCGCACATTGCCAGCCTCACCACGGCTGCTTAGAATGTGGATGTTCTCAGGGCGGGGTGGAAGTCCCCACCGGCGGTATGCAACGCCTGTTGCGAGCCCGCGAGCGCCTTCCTTTGGAAGGGTCAAGCAGATCAGGTGAGAGGCCTGGGCCGACGGTCATAGTCCGGATGAAAGAGAACGGGTGGTACTGGTGTCCTCGAGGACATCGGATCGCGCGTGATCGCCTTGGGTGACGTGTCGCTACCAAGGAGATCACTATGACACCCACCCGCTATGCGTTCGTCAAAGCCAACTGGCATGCGGAAATCGTTAACCGGGCCCTGGACGGGTTTTGTGCGTTAATTCCCGGCAAAGACGTCGATGTCTATGACGTTCCCGGGGCCTTTGAGATGCCCCTCCTCGCCCGGGACCTTGCGGCAACCGGTCGATATGCCGCGGTGATCGCGGCCGCTTTCGTTGTTGATGGGGGGATTTATCGCCACGAGTTCGTCGCCCAGGCGGTCGTCGACGGACTGATGCGCGTGGGGCTAGAGACGGGTGTGCCTGTTCTATCGGTGTCACTGACCCCGCATCACTATCAAGAGACTGAACACCATAGGCAAATTTACCATGCTCACTTTTTTGAGAAAGGGCGCGAAGCCGCCAAGGCGGCCTTGATGCTGGCAAGGACACGCGCCGCGCTGGCCGCGTAGGATGCGCGAGGGGATGGCATGCACGCTGCATTCCCTCATTCGCTCCCCCGCCGATAACCTGTCCCATCAGCGAGCTGAATTTCAAGGCGCGCCAAATCCCAGGGCGGACCGCGGTCTCAATCCTTGCTCATGTCCTCCGCCAAAGACCATTTCGCGCCAGATGGGTGCTGGCAAGTTCGGCCTCGCCTGGCCCATTCCGCGCGGCGGCGACGTCGCCCCCGTGACAGCCAGGCCGAAGGATTGGCGCGCCGCACCGCTGTGGCCCATGCTATGCTTGTCAAAATAGGACTTGCTGGGCGTACGGGATGGCGTGTGCAGGGTGCGGTTCGGAGGTGTCGGCGGGTTTTGCCTTTTGCCCCCGCTGTGGGCGCCGGCAGCCCGTGGCGTGTGCGGCGTGTGGCGCTCCCTGTGAGCATGACTTTGCCTTCTGTCCGCGCTGCGGTACGGCGCGGCTTGCAGCAGGGGAGGCGCCGCCGACCGAGGCCTTAGGCGCCGCGCCGGCAGCGTCGGCCGGGAGCGCACCCCGCACCGGGGTGGCACGGCGCGATCCGACACGGGACGCCGATCGCCGGTTGGTGACGGTCTTGTTCGCGGACGTTTCGGGTTTCACCACGCTTTCGGAGCGCCTCGACCCTGAGGACGTCCGCGCCTTCCAAAACGCCCTGTTTGCGGCAATGGCCAAGGCTATCACGCCCTACGACGGGTTTGTGGAGAAGTTCGTTGGTGATGCCGTACTGGCGGTGTTCGGTGCGCCAGTGGCGCATGAAGACGATCCCGAACGCGCGCTTTGTGCCGCCCTCGACATGCAGGCCGGCGCGACCGAGCTTAGCGCCGCTTGGGCGGGCAAGCTTGGCCAAGCCGTCAAGCTCCATATCGGTATCCACACGGGCCCGGTCGTCGCAGGCAATCTTGGGGATGCGACTGCTGCCGCCTATGCCGTCACCGGCGACACCGTGAACACCACGGCCCGATTGCTGGCCGCGGCCGCGGGTAGCATGTTGGTGTCAGATGCCACCTACGCCCTCACCAAGCATCGCTTTGCCTTTGCCGAGCCGCGGGAGTTAAAGCTGCGAGGCAAGGCAGAGCCGGTGGGCGTGCATCGGCTGGTCGGGAGACTGGACGAGCCTCGCACGGCTCGCGGGCTCGCTGCGCACGGGCTGATGACGGCCATGGTCGGGCGCGGCGACGAGCTCGATCAGCTCTTCGCCGCCATCGAGCGCATGCAGCGCGGCCGTGCGCAGGTTGTCAGCGTGGTTGGTGAGGCTGGCACCGGCAAGACGCGATTAATTGAGGCGTTCTTGGCCCGACTCGAAGCCGACGGCCAACTCGAGCGCGTCGCCCTGCGCCGGGCGGCCTGCTCCTCCCTCGGCCAGCCGACCTACGGGATTTTCGCGAACATCTTCCGGGAAGGGTATGACATCAGCGCCGAGGACTCGCTCGAGGCCGCCCGCCAAAAGCTCGCGACTGGACTGCGTGCGCTCGGCGCCAAGCCCGAGGTGGCCGAAGCCATAACGCCGGTATTGCGCTATGTGTTGGGGTTGGACGAAACAGGCCCGGAAGGTCTGCAGCCCGAGCAGCTCAAACGGCAGATTGCACTCGCGGCACGCACGCTGGTGGAGCGTCGCCTGCAACAGCTGCCGGTGCTGTTCGTGGTCGAGGACCTGCATTGGGCGGATGCGGCATCCCTGGATCTCCTGCGTGACCTCGCCGACCACTTGGCGGATCGACGCGTCATGGTGCTGGTAACGCATCGGCCCGAGATCCAACCGCCGCTGCTGGCGCGGGCAGCTCAGTCAATCATTCGACTTGCTCCGCTCTCTGTTGAGGAGACCCGCGCCCTGGTCGGGGGCTTGTTCCATCAAGTGACCGGCAGCGCCTTTAGCCAGGTGCAGGATTTCGTGGTTGCGCGTGCCGGCGGCAATCCGCTGTTCGTCGAGGAGATTGTGCGCGGGCTGCTCGGCCGAGGCCTGTTGGTGCGCGAAGGTGAGGGCTGGGTGTGCACGGCGGCGTACGACACGGTGGATGTGCCTGCAACCTTGCAGGGACTCCTGTTGTCGCGCATCGACCGGCTGCCGAGCGATGTGCGCCGCGTGCTGCAGGAGGCCGCGGTGCTCGGGGCAGGTTTCGAGGAGCAGGATCTGCGCGCGATTGCCGAAAACGGCAGCGTCGATGTCGCGCTCGAGCGCCTCATCGAGGCCGATCTGATCCAGCACACAGGTCGCGGTCGCGACGCCAACCGCTATCGCTTCACCCATGCGCTGTTGCACGAGGTGGTCTACCAAAACCTCCTGCTGTCCCGACGCACAGACCTGCATGAGCGTGCCGGTCGCGCACTCGAGCTGATCGTCGGGCCTCACCCTCAGCGCTTGAGCGATCTAGAGGCGCTCGGCCATCACTGGAGCCTTTCCGCCGATAAGCGCAAAGGTGCCGATTATCTGGTTGCAGCCGGCGATTGGGCGCGCGGCGTCTATGCGAATGAAGACGCCATTCGGCACTATGAACGCGCGCTCGGAACGCTGTCCGGCTGCCTCGATTGCAGTAGACAGGTTGCTGCCGTACGCGAGCGTCTCGCCGATCTGATGGCGCTCGCCGGCCGGCGCTCCGAGGCACTCGCCCACTATGAGGCCGCGCGCCAGGAGTACGAAATTCAGCTTGATGCTGCGGGCGCTGCGCGCCTGCACCGCAAGATCGGTGGTCTGCACTGGGAGGCTGGCGACCGAGAGCGCGCCAGGGCCTGTTTTGACCGGGGATTGGAGCAGCTTGGTGAAGACGGCGATGCCATCGAGCGTGCCCAGCTCTTCCAAGAGGTGGGCCGTCTCGCTTTCCGAACCGGCGATAATGCCAGCGCCATCGCTTGGGCCAAGCAGGCATTGGCCGAGGCCGAGAAGCAGCAGGATGCTGCTGCGAGTTCTGAGCGGGCGAGGGAGACAACCGTCACGCGAGCGCAGGCCTATAATACCTTGGGCGTCGCGCTAGCGCGCACAGGCGAACTCCAGGCAGCGGTTGAGCAGATCGAGCGCAGCGTGGCGCTGGCCGACACCCACGACCTGCAGGCGACCTGTCGAGCCTATGCGAACCTCGGTGTGCTCTACAGTTCGCTTAATCCGCGGCGAAGTATCGAAACGTGCCTCAAGGGTTTGGAGACGGCCAAGAAGGTCGGCGATCTTGGGTTCCAATCGCGACTTTACGCCAACTTGGCCGTCGCCTATTGCTCCCTGACGGACCGCTGCGAGGCCGAGGGCCTCGAGGCGGCGCAGAAGGCCATCGATCTCGACCGGCGGCTGGGCCTGCTCGACCATTTAGCGGTGCCGCTGATCGTGCTGGGCCAGATCTACCAGTGCCACGGCGAGCGCACCCAAGCTCTCGCTTGCTATGAGGAGGCGCTCGGCCATGCTGAGAAAGTGGGCGAGCCGCAGCTCCTCTTCCCCTGCTACGACGGCCTGGCTACTATTTACCTCGATGTCGGCGACCAAGTACGGGCGGAGGTTTATCTGGCAAGATCGCAAGAGGTCTGCGAGCGAGCCGGGGTAGACCCGGATGCACTTACGATCCTGCCATTCCTGTGCTGACGTGCCACGGAAGGAAGCCGCATGAACTCAGCCGAAAAGCCTCAGCCGCTCTCGCCAGGGCGACCCGCGCCTCACTTCACACTGCCAGCCGTCGACGGAAATGGGCCGATTTCGCTATCCGACTATAGCGGACGCAGTCCGCTTTTCCTCGCGCTGCTGATTGGGTTGTGGTGCCCCTTCTGCCGGCGTCAGATCGCTCAAATCGGCGCCATTGAGGGCAAGCTCAAGGCCGAGGGCATTGAGGCGCTCGGGATTGTGGCGACCTCGCCGGAGAACGCCCAACTGTATTTCAAATTCCGGCCGACGCGCTTGCGGCTGGCCGCCGATCCCGAGCTTAGGACCCACCGCGCCTATGGGCTTCCCAAGCCAGAGCCTACGCCCGAGTTCATGCAGGCGTTCCAGACAATCCGCGTTAACCCGTTCGGCGATTTTCCCGAGCCACTGCCTATCGCCCAGGCCGTCGAAGTTGTGGCCAAGGCTGACGGCTATGCCCCGAACGATAGGGACAACACCGACATGGAACGTCAGTGGCCGCAACTTAAGGGCCAGTTCCTGATCGATCGCGACGGTATCGTGCGCTGGGCTCATATAGAGTGCGCAGTCGAGGGCCCGGCCGGAATGGGCAAATTGCCCTCCGCTGACGAAATCATCGCCGCCGCGCGCATGCTGCAATAGGGCTCCTCGAGGCAAGCAGTGCCGGCGCCAAGGCCATCGCATGGCCGCCCGAGCCAGACGGAGCACCGTCACCAAAGGACGCGGGCGGCCGCTAACAGCCGCGGCAAAGAGCGCTTCCCGCCTTGGCTCAGCGCGCCGCCGTCATCGCCAGCACGCCGGCTTTAGTCCGCTGTCCTAAGGAGTGCGCCGCCCTTTGCAATCCAATCGAGGGCGGTCCATCAACAGCAGCGCCGCTTTGCGGCTTGGGCGTTTCGAGATCTTCGAGAGGGCCTTGCCCGTCGGTGCGGCACGGCAATATCCAGCTATGTGCGGCGAGGGCGCGAACGGCAAACGTCGCACCGTCACGGGCAAAAGCGTAGAGAATGTGGGTCGTCAGGGCTATCATTGCGGGGCAGGGGAAGCCACGAGGAGCACCAAGGCCGTGTCTAAGGGAAAAGTCGTGCTTTGGAGGTCGATGTACGATCCGGCTGGCCACACGTTGCTGGCCGAAGGTGGTGCGGACGTGGTCGTCGTCGACAGCAGCAACGCCGATGAGGTTAAGCAAGTCTTGCATGGTGCGCGTGCCTTGTGGGTGCGGACACCGGAGCGGGTCACCGCTGATATCCTCGAGGCAGGAAAAGAGCTCGTCGTGGTGTCCACGTCAGGGTTTGGCACCGACAACATCGATATTCCAGCCGCAACGGAGCGCGGCATCCTCGTGGTCAATCATCAGGGCTTTGGGCGCGTACCGGTCTCTGAGCACACCGTTATGATGATCCTCGCCGCGGCCAAACAATTGCTGTGGGGCGACAAGGGGGTGCGGGATGGCTCGGCCTGGGGCAAGCGCTCGGGCCTACCGATCGTTGAGCTTGAGGGTAAGACGGTGGGGATCGTGGGTCTCGGCTACATCGGCTCGGAGATCGCACGTAAGCTCAAGTATGGCTTCAATTGCGCGGTGCTTGCTTACGATCCCTACGTCAATCCCCGGATCGCACGCCTCGCCGGTGTAAAGCTGATGGCTGATCTCCACGCCATGCTCCCGTTGAGCCATATCCTTGTGCTGGTCCCGGAACTGACTGCGGAAACGCGCAACCTCATCACCGCCCGCGAATTGGCGCTCCTGCCAAAGGATGCGATCGTCGTCAACACCGGGCGTGGACAGGTGATCGACTACGACGCGTTGAACAGTTCTCTCGATAGCGGCCATCTGTTCGGCGCCGGCGTTGACGCCTATTACCCAGAACCTTTGCCTCCCCATCACCCCTTACTCAGCAACCCCAAGGTCACGTTATCTCCACACATCGCTGGCGCCACGAGCGAAGCTACATTGGAACTGGCCCGATCGGCTGCCACGCAGATCCTTGCCGCATTGGACGGGACAATGCCGCCATTTCCGGTCAATCGCGGCGCCTGGGACGGCGCGCGCTCGCGTCGACCGAGGCGGCGATGAGCGTGCTTTGCGTGCAGCGTCGGCAACCCGGTTGGATTGAACGCCCAATATGTGCTGGTGTGGGACGCCGGCGAGCACGGACTGGGGCACCCAAACCAAAAGTGGCACGGGTCGAGACGACGTTCGCTCTCGGCGTGGAGCATCGGGATGCTTCCCCGCGTGGCTCAGTCGTCGAGCGCCAGTCCGGCCGTCCTCGGCGATGGTGTGCTCTCGAAACACAGCTCCTTGCAGGCTGCAGAGGGAGGGCGTGATCCATACGGCGAAATCGCGCCCTTGCCGATGCCGTCGTTGAATGTTGCGGGCTCGGTCCTATCAACCGCGTCCGCACTCGATGCGGTAACGTCTGCAATTGCCGTAGCCAACCTGGTCGCGCTCTTCCTTGTGGACGCAGGCACGGCGCAGCCGCTCGCAGTACGACACGCGCCCACCGCACTCGGCGCGATAGCGACGACAATTGCCCTCGCCGGCCTCGCCGCGCTCTTCTTTGTAAATGCAGGCACGGCGTAGGCGTTCGCAATAGCCTCCGCGATCATACTGCACCTTCTCCACCAGGGTTTCCTGGGACCCGAGTACAGGTGTGGCCGCCGGGCTCGAGACACTCGCGAAACCGAGGCCGGTGGCCAGGACGATCGCACCGATCATTGCTTGCATGTGGTTTCACTCCTCGTGAGGTGGCTTCCCCGGGCCCGTGAGGCGCTCACTGGAGCATGCGAGCGTGTTGCAATTGGAGCCAAAGGCTGAATGACAGCCAACAGACGTGTTCATCGCCCGTTCATCGGCATACATCTTTTTTACGCTTTACCAATCCAGGCCGGCACCGTCCGGGACGCCGGCCGCGGCTCGGTTAGCGAAGGTGCTCGTGTCGGCGCCGAGCACGCGCCGGGCCGCAAACCACCCTGCAGGCCCTGCGCAGTTGAGTGCGCCCGGACGATGGGCCTCCTACACCTCTCAAGCAGATTGACTCTGTCCCGATTGTCTTTCACCCTCCGCGAGGCCTTCAGGTTCGCACCACACACGCCCCATGAGCCCGTCGGACGCTGCCTGGCAAAAATTGATCTCCGCAATTCATGCGTCCGGCCGCAAGGCTGCCCTCGCGATCACCGGGGGCGGCAGCGGCGCGGTCGGCGATTTGCTGCGTGTTCCCGGAGGCTCTCGGCTGCTGATCGAGGCGCAGGTTCCCTACGACGCCATGGCGCTGTCGACGTTTCTCGGCTTTGCGCCACCCCAGGCCTGCAGCGCGGACACGGCCATTGCCATGGCGCAATGTGTCAGGGCACGCGCAGCCCGCCTGGTGTCGGCGGACACCGATCTGGTTGGCCTCGGCGCCACGGCGGCACTAGTGAGCGATCGCCCGCGGAAAGGCGAGCACCGCTTTCACATCGCCTGCGCCAGCTCTAGCCACGTCGCGCACTGCACGGGCATCATGGCCAAGGGCCAACGTGATCGGGCCGCTGAAGAAGAGCTCGTTTCGCGCGCGATCGTCCTCTGCCTTGCCCAAGCCTGCGGGATCGCTGCACCCTCGCCGCGCAGCCTGCTCGATGCGGATGAGTATTTTGCCGAGGCTGTTATCGGGAGCGTGGATGCGATCGATCGGCTTCTGGGGGGCGAGCTCGATCGCGTCACCGCCCAGCCCGATGGCCAAATGCTGCTCGCAGCCCCGCAGCCCCTTGTGCTCCTGCCGGGCTCCTTCAACCCGGTGCACGCGGGACATCTGTTGTTGGCGCGGGTCGCCGAAGATCTCAGGCAGCAACCCCTGGCGTTCGAGATTTCTGTCACCAACGTCGACAAGCCACCCCTCGCGGGCGAGACGGTGAGACACCGCCTCACCCAGTTCTCCTGGAAGTCGACGGTCGAACTGACGCGGGCGCCGACCTTTGTTGAGAAATCGCGCTTGTTTCCGAGGACGACGTTTGTGATTGGGGTGGATACTGCGGAGCGGCTGGTGGCGCCGAAATATTACGGTGACGACGAGCTGCAAATGCAAGTCGCCTTGGAGGAAATCGCCAATTCCGGGAGCAGCTTTCTGGTGGCCGTGCGCACCGATACCGCAGGGCGGCTACGCGCGCTGAGCGACATTCCCCTTCCGCGGCGCTATGCCGATCTCTTCAGCGCAATCCCTGAGCACCGTTTTCGTTTGGATACCTCCTCATCCGAGATTCGTGCCCGGGGACGGGTAATCGGTCCTCAATAGCGCGCGCTAGCGAAGCCCGCTCGGCTTGCCCGGTAACCGGCAGCGCGTGGCGAGGCTGCAGTCCTTGCGGCGGCGACAAGGGCAGGCCAGGCTCTCACATCATTATGGCACGCGTTATTATGGGGCGCGTTCGCCGAGTAGCGCCGCTCCGACTAGCGGGTGTGGCGAGGTGCCCAGGCGCGCCCCTAAACCCAAAGTCCAAGGCGCTTTTGTACGCTTCCCTACCGAAGGCGTGAGGCGGCCTTATTAGTCTTGTCAGCCACGCCTGGCGCAAGTTGCCTGCGGTGCGGGGACTGCAGGCCCTGCGGCGAGGAGCCGGCGAGCATTTCGCTGCGCGGCTCCTCGCTCCCCGCGCATCTTTGCCAATTTGATGATCGCGATGTGCCCAGAGCTTTGGCAAGGTCCTTGTGGGAGGCAAGGCGGCTCAAGGTGCGCACCAAGGCCGCAAGCCGCCAAGGTCCTCAGGCCTAGCCACGCCGTGGGGGAGCCGCGCGGGCCCAAATCTTTGGGCCGGGCTGAGCCCATGGTCCGCCGCCGCTTTAGAGGAAATCGCGCGGAATGGTGCAGTCCCATTCGCGCTCACAGACTTCCTTTGTGCCTTCCAAGGCGCGTAAGCTGGCCTGCAGCAGGAAGGCATTGCGTGTTGATGCCAAACGCATCCGTGTCTCGACGCGGACGTGCCATGGGTCCCGCGACATTGTCTGCGAACGTCGCAGATCAGCGACTGCGCTCAAGGGATCATCCGGCTCGACGTGATAGAGAGATTTGCTTTCCGTCCCCAACTCCAGGCCGATGCGGTCAATGCGCTCGATCCGCAGGGTGCCACGACGGAACTGGTTTGGCCTCTCGGGTGGCGCCGTCTCGGAGTCGGGAAGGGGCGCTAACAACGCGTCCGTGGCCTGGGGTACGCGCACCGGCAGATCGATCATTCCAGCGAAGATCAACAGCGTCGCCTGCTCGGGGCTGGGCCAGATCATCGGCCAATAGGCCGTGGAGAGGGCGAGCCGCAGCCGGTGCCCGGCTGGAATGACCGAGCCCGCGTCGTTAAGCTGGAGACGCACGTGGTAGCGTTCGCCACTCACCAGCGCTGCAGGCCACGCGTGTCCGTTACGATGTGCGAGGTTGAGCACGCCATAGCTGACACGTAACGATTCGCCGGAGGGATGCACATCACATAACCGAGCCACCAGGTTTGCGATCGGCCGATCGGACGCGACCTCGAGTGAAACGATTGCGGCACCGAGAAGCTCGATTGCTGTTGGGAGCGGCGGCGTCTCGAATATCAGCGAGCGCATGTCATCTGCTTGCTGGTCGCCGGCCTGATCGTGGCCACGGCCGAATGGAACCCAGCTGCCTGCGCAACCCCCAACGGTTTGCGGCGAGCATAGTGCGCGCGCGCTCAATGGGCCCGCCTCGTTTCGTAGCCCTTTGTCGGTGAAGTGGAGCCGCTGGGGTGTAATTCCCGGACCCGGCCAACAAGGTTCGGCAATCCAGCGGCCCGGCAACACCTCGTGATGTGCCGCAGGTTTCACGCTGTGCGTCATCCAGGCGCGCAGCATGGGCGCATCCATCACGCCGGTATCGATGCCCTTTAGCCAATGGTCAAACCAGCGCAGCATCTCTTGCAGAAACCCGATCTGCGGTCCGGGAAGGGCAAAGTGGGGATAAGCGTGTGCCCATGGGCCAATGAGACCCTTGCGAGGCACCTGCAACCGCGCCAGCAGGCGCGGGATCGCGTTCTTGTAAGCATCGGTCCAACCGCCCACAGCATACACGGGACACTGAATGGCGGCGTAATCCTCGCAGACCGATCCATGCTTCCAATAGGCATCCCGTCGCTGGTGCTGCAGCCAACGTTCAAAGAACAGCGGGACGTTCTCCAGGCGCTTCAACCACATCGCCCGCCAACTAGCCCCGACAAGCAGCGGGTCGGGCGGTAGGCACATGGAGCCAAAAAAGAAAAAGGCCCACTCAAGTCCAGCGGTCAGGAGTGTGCCGCCCATGTAGTGTGCGTCGTCGGCGTACCGATCATCGGTCGAACAGAGGGTTACGATGGCCTTGAGGGCCGGCGGGCGGCGGGCCGCAATCTGCAGTGCGTTGAACCCGCCCCAGGAAATTCCCATCATTCCGACCAAACCACTGCACCAGGGCTGCGCCGCCAACCACGCGATCACCTCCAGACCATCGTCCTGCTCTTGCTTGGCGTACTCATCGAACAGCAAACCGGTCGACTCGCCGCAACCTCGAAGATCGACACGAACCCCCGCGTAGCCATGGCCGGCCAGGTAGGGATGTGTCAGCGCGTCGCGCTCATAAGTTCCGTCGCGCTTACGATAGGGGAGATATTCGAGGATGGCGGGAACTGGGTTCTGTTCGGCATCGTCCGGCAACCAGATGCGGGCCGCCAGCAGCGTGCCGTCCCGCAACGGTATCAGCGTGTGCTCGATGACACGCACGGTTTTGGGAAAAGTCGTGACGATCACAGCAACGCTCCCAGCACCATGATTACGAAACCATCTGTTGCGGTCAACCGCGAGGCGGCCGCGTTAGTTTGGGGCGGTCTCCTCGCCGGGCGGCAGCAACGACCATTGCTGGGTCGGTCACAAGCGCCCGCGATCCGTTTGCGTCGTTTGCGCGGTTTGCGTCATGTTCATGGTGATCTCCTTGGTTCTACTGGAGCCGCGCGGGAGCGAACGGGGGCTTTCGAGGCACGCGCACCGCTTGGGCGCCTTCCAGCCTCCGAGGGCCATACCGGCAGCAAAGGCGATGGTGGCGACCGGCGTGTCGTGGTGCCGAAGAAGGATTCCCTCCACGATGGCGTCATGAGCGCGGTTGAATTCCTGTTCGCTCAGCAACCCTCGCAAAACGAGGGAGTAAGAGGCGTCGGCGTGGTCGGCCACATGGCTTTGCTCGCCGCACCTCTAGGGTCAATGCGCGAACGAGTGCGGACCATCGGGCCAAAATCGGTGCGGCAAACCAGCTTTAGCGTACGAGCTGACTGACCGACCCACCCACTTGCATCGTCTGATGCATCGCATCGGTCAGCATCTCGTCGATGGGAAGAATCGTGAGCCACGATCGCTCGCTGGCGTGGAAACTCTGCGGCCGCGAGACGGTCTCGAGCATGACGACACGAAGGCCTGCGCTGCGGAACCTCTCGATGGCATCCCCATTGAAGAGCCCATGCGTGCATCGGATTTCGACATCGAGCGCGCCTTCGTCCTGAAGGCGCTGCGCGGCACCGATAATGGAACCACCGGTATCGATAATGTCGTCGAACATGATGACGCGGCGTCCCCTCACCGGTTCGCCAATCACATCGAGCGTACGCGTCGCTGTCTTCTCGCGCTCCTTGTCCACGATCGCAATCTGGTATCGGGAGCCCACCGCTTTGCGGATGCGACGAGCATACTTGGAGGCGCCGAGATCGGGCGCGGCGATCACAGCATCCGCGAGAGCTTCGCCGCGCTCCAGCCGGAGGTGCCGGATGTGATCGACATAGCCCGGCAAATTGGCGATCGGAAGCCGTACAAATCCTGTCTCCTGAGCGGCGTGCATATGGTAGGTGATGATCGTGCGAATGCGCGGAGAGCTCTCCTCGATCAGCCGCAGCACTACCGCGGCCGATATGGACGCGCGCTCGTCGGGTTCGCGGCGATCCTGGCGCAAATACGGGATGCTGGGAAAGATGCAGATAATCGAGGCGACGTCTGAGCGGGTGAGCGCATCTGCCGATAGGAGATAGCGCATGAGCGCGACGTTGGGATCCTCGGCCTGCAGATCATGCAGAAAGTAGACGTGTTTGCCTCGCACGGATTGCGGTACGTCCGGCAGGATTTCCCTGCTAGGAAACGTGACGTACTTCATCTTGCTGTAGGAGACCTGAGCTCCTTTTTCGTGCAACCGCTTGATGATCCGTTTGGCGAGATCCTCCCGCCACGGGGAAAAGACCACCTCGAAGGGTTCTTTGTTGCTATGGACGTCGGGCAGGTCACTCATCCCTAACCTCAAGGACTGCCAGGGCGGCGGCGTAAACGTTGCGCCACCAACGAAGCTGCCCTGCAAGCTCAATGACAAGACGCCCGGATTTTAGGGCAGGTTCCCTTCATAGGCATGCTGAAGTTGAAAGGTGTTTGCTGAATTTGGCCCGCACCGGGGCACGCGTTGGACGGGCCTCTGCTATCCAGCCCCATGCAAATGGCCGCCCGCCCTCGGCTCTTTTTCAAGTGCCAGCGGGGGTGAGGCAGGCCTTTGGCCAGCGCTTTCCCTCGATCGTCGCCTCACCTTTGAACTGGGGCTGGCTTGGTTTCTCGCTTCTTGTTGCGAGACAGCGCGTTGCTGCCGGCGCCTTTGGGTAGATCTGCCATGTCGCTTTCCTTTCGCGTGTCTTCGTGTCCGGACCCAAAACTCGTTCAACTGCTAGCCACGCGGCCATCGCGCCAGCCAAAACGCCAAGTCATTCTAGGCCGTGGTCACAACCGAGTTCTGTGTCTGCGGGAAAGGGTGTTTTGCATATGCGCAGTCCCCGTCTCGGCACTGCCACGTAGACCATAAGGCCATCCCTGGTCATTTATGCGAGAACAGATCTGTCACGCAGAATCTGCAATTTGAGCCTGATGAAATTCGCTTTAGGCTGAGCGTCACCGGCCATGGGGGCGACAATGAAGACTGCCAGCGATCTACTGGGGGAAGAGTTCGGGACGATCAGCGACCTGATCCGTGCGCATGCAGCCGAACGCTCCACGGCGATAGCACTGGTCAACGGGCATGAGCGCCTTAGCTATGCGCAGCTCGATCAGCTGATGGATCGCGTGGCATCTGCTCTTCAGAATGACGGCCTTGGGATAGGTGACATCGTTGCCATATGCGCCCGTACATCGATTGAATATTGTGCGGTGTTCTTCGGCGCGCTGCGGGCCGGCATCGCTGTGGCACCAATTTCGCCGTCCGCGACGCCGAAGAGCATCCTGTCCATGACCCAGGACTGCGATGCCAAGGTGTTCTTCCTGGACACGGTCACGGCTGATGCGCTCGAACGGATTGGTCCTCCAAAGACCTTGAAACGTGTTGCACTTGACAGCTCATGTAGCGGACAGTCGCTGAGCCACTGGCTTGCGCCGACGGGTGCGCGGCCGTCGCAGGTGGTGCTCGATCCGAATGGTATCTTCAATATCATTTATTCTTCTGGAACCACTGGTGAGCCTAAGGGCATTGTGCACTCGCACCAGATGCGCTGGAAGCAGATTGCCGGGATCATCGCTCGAAACGGCTATAGCGCGTCGAGCGCGGCAATCGTCTCTACGCCGTTGTATTCGAACACGACACTTGCGGGACTTCTTCCGACGGTCGTCGCTGGTGGCAAGGCTGTTCTGATGGACAAGTTCGATCCAACGTCGTTCTTGCAGCTGGCACAGGAGCATCGTGCGACAAACGCCATGCTAGTGCCGGTGCAATATCGTCGGATCATGGCGGTGCCCGACTTCGACCGCTATGACCTGTCGAGCTTCGTGATGAAGACCTCGACCAGCGCGCCGTTTGAGGCACGGCTAAAGGCGGAGGTGTTGAAACGATGGCCCGGTGGGCTCACCGAGATCTACGGCCTCACCGAAGGCGGCGTCACTTGTTTTCTGGCGGCGCATCAGCATCCGGATAAGCTTCACACGGTCGGTAGGCCTGCACCAGGACACGAGATTAAGGTCATTGACGAGGCGGGAAACGAAGTAGAGCGAGGCCAAGTAGGTGAAGTCGTGGGCCACTCCCCGATTGTGATGAGCGGGTACTACCGGCGCTCAGACAAGACGGAAGAAGCTGAATGGATCGACAGCACCGGCAAGAGGTTTATCCGGTCAGGAGATTACGGTCGTTTCGATGACGACGGTTTTTTGGTTCTCATAGATCGCAAGAAGGACATGATCATCTCAGGTGGCTTCAACATTTATCCGAGTGATCTTGAGGCGGTTCTCGTGCGGCATGATGCCGTGGCCGAAGCCGCCGTTGTGGGGGTCCCTTCAGAGCGCTGGGGCGAGACGCCCGTGGCGTTTGTTGTTCTCAAGGCCGACACTGAACAAGCGGCCGATGAGATCCGCGATTGGCTCAACGACCAGGTCGGAAAAATGCAGCGTGTTGCAGCTGTAGTGATTGTTCCTGCTCTTCCCCGCAGCTCTATCGGCAAGGTCTTGAAGCGCGAGTTACGTGAACAATTCACTGCTGCATGATGCTGCTGACTTTCACTCGGGCTGAGCACGGGTGCCTGCGCCGGGCCGGGGGAACTCTTCCGGACAGGTACCAGTTGGAACATGGCGTGCAGCACGTAGCCCAACATCATCCCATTGCATGCCGCTGCCAAGCGCTCGCGTGCGCGCAAGCTCCGCCGCCCGGGCCTGCGTGTGGTCGGTCAGGGCGCGCTCGCGCGCTTCCCACCGTGTCAGGTCAGCAATGAGGTCTGCGCCCTTAGCTACGAACTCGGCGAGGCTGAGGGCGTTCATCATGGCAAGACAGGCCCCCTGCGCGAGCGTCGGCGGCATGGCATGGGCGGCGTCTCCGAGAATGGCGACACGTCCAAACGACCAAGTGTCCAGGTATGATGTCTCGTACACGTCATACCGACCGCGCGATCCCACCATCTCTATGGCGGGGGTCAGCTCGGGGAAGGTGCCGGCCCACACGGCGGGATCGATGGGGAGCCTCGTGGCTTCCGGATCGTTGCGCGGGGACATCATTGCCATATACAGGCGACCATCCTCGCAGGGCGCGTACAGGATGCGTAACGTTCGGGGCTCGAAGGCCCAAAAGTCGATCACATGGTCCCAGGCGCCACCGACGAAGCTGCCACGCTCAACCAGCACGCGGGCGATCCCATCCTGGTATTTCTGGCGTGAGCAGGCGATGCCCAGCGAGTCGCGCACGGCTGAACGCACGCCATCGGCTGCGATCACCAAATCCGCCTTGAGGCTGCGCCCACCGGCCAGTTCCAAGACCCCTTCCGGTCGGGCCGCAACCGCCGCGGAACGCGTCACAATCTCAATGCCTTCGCGCGCACTCGCAGCCAGAATCGCCGCATAGAGGTGCTGGCGCGTCATGGTCATCAGCAGGAACGGGTTCGCGCCATTGATTCTCTCGAAGCTGACGCAAGCCCCGTTCCGCCGCGTTTCATACCCAGGTGCCTGGTGCGCGCCGCGGGCTACATCCTCGTAGGCGCCGATCGCCTGCAGCACGCGCTGGCCATTCTCCCAGATGAATATGCCAGCACCGAACGCCCTGAGCTCCGCTTCCTTTTCGTGCACGCGCACGCTCCAGCCACGGCGCTTAAGTGCGATTGCAGCTGCCAAACCAGCGAATCCTGCTCCGGCAATTTCTGCGTGCATCGCTGCGCTCATGAGATCTGGTCAGGGTACGGAAAGTGGATGCTATCACGGACAACGCCTCTGCGTACAGCACGTGAGCCACTGTGACCTCGGGGCCACCGCGCACGCGCGTCTCGGGCGGCATGGAGGTGAACACCCTATCCCACAAGTCACCTGTAGGCTGTAAGGTCTTCGGAGTTTCTCGCGCTCATGACCTCGACCGATGCATCTTTCGTCATATCTCGACCGGATCTGTTTCAATGGTCCCTGCCAAGCAAGCCTCGAGACCTTGAGGCGCTTGCAGCGCGGCCACCTCGAGCACATCGCCTACGAGAACCTCGACGTTCAACTCGGTCGGCGGGTGACGCTCGCCGCGGAGGATGCCTTCGGCAAAATGGTGAGCCGGCGACGGGGGGGTTGGTGTTTCGAAATGAACGGCCTGTTTCACTGGGCGCTTGCAGCCGCGGGCTTTCGAGTGATGCCAGCAACGGGCGCGGCGCTGCGCAGGGAGCGCGGTCAGTTTGCCGTTGGCAATCACCTCGCGCTCATCGTTGAGTTAGAGGAGCCTTACCTGGTGGATGTTGGGTTGGGGGATGGGCCGGCTGAGCCGATACCTCTGAGGGAAGGCTCCTATCAGCAAGGCTGGCGCGCCCTAAAGTTGGAGCGTCTTGCCGATGGCTGGTGGCGGTTTCACAACAATGCGAAGGCATTCGCTTCGAGCATGGACTTCCGGCACCAACCTGCCGATTGGGCGCTCCTGCAGCAGAAATCCGATTGGTTGCAAACCAGCATGCAGTCACGTTTTGTGCAGAACGCCGTTTGCATACGGCACTTGCCCAATTCTATCGTCGTATTATTGGGGCGCGTATTGAGGACGCAAGATCAGGGCGGCGTGGACAGTCGGCTCGTCACGTCTGCCCAGGAATACGTCGACCTGCTGGCAACCAGGTTTGCCGTTCAGGCCCCCGAAGCAGCTGATCTGTGGCCCAAAATTTGCGCGCGGCACGCCGCCCTGTTTGGAGCTCACGCTGGGGGTCTTGAGTGAGCATGGGAGCCGTCGCTAGCAACGTTGCCAAGGGCAAAGTTTTGCCACGGAGCAAAGGGCGACTTTGCCTTGATGATTGGCTGACGACCAAGTTCGCATTGGCAACGCGCCGGTTGGAACCATCGGCTGGTGCATTTGCGACGGCGCGCATGCCCGTGCCACCGGCGCCAGGGATATAGGAGCATTCGGTTGAACGCGCTGTCCACAAACGGCGCCGGTCACCCCAAGGCCAATAGAAATCTGCCCCAACCGTCGGGCTGCCTGGGCTGCCCAGCAGCCGGTGCCGCGCGCTAGACGCCGATAAAATCACAGTTCCCTGCGAACAGGGCTCGCCTGGGGGCATCCGTCCGCCAGCGGTTTTTCAGTGAACGCAGGGTCTTTTCGCGAGCGGGACAACGCATGCAAGCGCCGGGTCCCAGGGACGAGGGGTCATACACCGCAGCTCGGGCGAGCGCGCGGCTCCAACGCAATCAGCAGTTGTGAGCGTCGCTTGACTTGGGGCCGTAATGAGAAGCGCGCGTGACGCATCGGCCCCACCCGGCACCGATGGCGTTCTAGTTGTCGCGCCTGGGTTGGATTTCCAGCAGGCTGTCCAACTCTCGCTCGGGGGCACCATAGAAGCCGCCGGCACTGCGCTCCAAGCCCAAGCGATCGACAATGACGATGGCACCCCGTGCGGTCGTGATCAGTCCAGCGGACTCCAGTTGGTGTAGGGCCATCGTGACGCCGGCCCGCCGAACGCCGAGCATCAGGGCAAGAAACTCATGGGTCAATCGCAGGCTATCTCCGGGCGTCCGGTCATGGGCCATCAAGAGCCACCGTGCCAGCCTTTGGTCAATTCGAGCCTTGGCGTTGACCAGCGCGGTATGGATCGTCTGCAGCAGGAAGATATGAACATAACGCAACACTTGCGCACGCAGGGTACGACTTGTCAGCAGCAGCTTGCGCAAGGCGTCGGCGGTCAAGCAAACACCATCGCCCGCAACTTGGACGAAGCCGTTCCACCTCGGTGGTTCGGCTTCCAGCAGGATCGGCAAGCCCGTCATTCCTTCCCAGCCGACCAGCCCGATCTCGGATTGATGTTGCCGATTGGGCGTAATCGCCACGATCGAGATGATGCCGCTGTAGGGAAAATAGACCGTGTCAATGCGCCGATTGGCGGCCTCAACACACTGGCGAAATTTCAGGCTGGTAGGCCGCAAATGCGGGTGGACCAACGCGAAATCGTCGTCGGTCAAACTCGCCAGTACACGATTGCCACGTATATTGCTTGCCCCGGGAAACATCGCATCCGCCTTCCCTTCACGCCCCGAATGCCAGCGAAACGGCAGGCTCTGTAATTTTGTTCCCTTCCGTACGGTCCGAGCACCCCAGTGTGCGGTTTCGTCCAGTATAAGCGCAGTTTACGATGAGAACCACGCGGTGCGCTATCGTTTCTACCCCCGGCTCGCCCCAGGGGAAGTGCGGAGGCCGGGCAGTTGGTCCGCGTTACGGCCCGCCAAGGCGCCTTCCCGCGCGTCCGCCCCTTGCTCTTAGACCGGCGGAGCCGAAATCACGGCAGGGCCTGGCGCTATCCGCGATTCGCGGCAGCTTCGAGTGGGGTGTTCTGCGACGTGGCGCGGGGGCTGGCACCGGCAGGTCCGGTTGACCCGGTGGCGACTGCCGCCATTAAAGAGTGTCTCAGCGTCCCGGCCGCGGTGGCACCGCATGGCGCCCGCTAGCCCCGCAAAATGGCTGGAATCCCAAGCAATTTGGCCGCCCCTAAGCAGGTCACCCACCCCGGCAATGCCAGCGGAGGGCTTTCTATCAATCCGCCCTTGCGACGGCGAGGCTCGTGGCGTGCAGGCAAAAGCGACGGGTACCGTCACCAGATCAGCGGTATGAGCCGATGCCGCACTTTACGTTGGTAGTCGCGGTAGCCTGGAAGCTCGGTCACCAAGAACCTTTCCTCCTCCTGCAGTCGCCACAGGATTGCCGCGAGCGCTGGCACAAGCAGCAGGACCCCCCACCAGGAGCCCAAAGCGAGGGGAATACCCAGAAGCATCAGCAGCGCCCAACTGTACATCGGGTGGCGGACCACCGCGTACGGGCCGGTCGTCACGACCGTTTGGCCGGGGGTTAGCTCAATGGTTGCCCCGCCATAGGTATTCTCCCGGAACACGAGGTAGAAGCCGACATAGGCGAGCCCAATCAGAATATTCCCGAAGATCACCAGCGCCGGCGGGACCTGTGACCAGCCAAAGCGATGGTCCAGGGCCGATAGGACCGGCAGCGCGGCCACCGCGAGCAGCGCGAGCGTCATGATGAGCTTTTGCGACGGCTCCTGCTCGGCCCTCGGTCCGACCCTCATGCGGCGTTCGAGAAGCTCGGGATCCTTGCGCGCCAGATAGAGCGTGATCGCGAGCGAACAAATAAAGAAAACCAGCAGGAACAGCCAGGCCTGCCAGTAACGGAGGGTTCCGGCGGGCAGAAAAACCAGGGCCCCCACCACCAACGGCAGTTGCAGGAGGCTGAGGGCGGCTTTGCGGTAGATCGCGTGCATGTGCGGCGAGCCAGGGGATTTGCCTAAAACCTTAAGTCCCCCCCTTTAGGCGAGGAGCTAGGCGCTCTTAACGAAAAGACAAGCCTGGCTGACCGCAATGTGGGCTGGCCTGATGTGGGTTGGGCGGGGGCGAGCACAGCGCCTCCATGCGTGAGAGCCCGCGCGTCGGTCAAGATCATGCGGGCCGCATATAACATCGAGGGGGTGACGCTGGCCTCCGCGCAAGCGCGTCATGGCTGCCGACCGGCGCAGGGCCAAGGCATATATGCCGTTCCTATACGACGGCGGCTCCGGCCATCTGGAATTTATATGCGCGGCTCGACAACTATCCGCCGCGTGCTTGCGGGCTGCCGGTCGGCAACCGTTGCGACCCGATCGGATGGCCCGCCGCCATCCGCCTCATCGCAAGGAGCGATCCATGCTGGACTTGATCCTGCTTGCCGCCGGACTGGGCTTCTTTGCCCTCTCCATCCTTTATGCCTTTGGCTGCGACCGTCTTTGAGGAGCGCCCGATGCTTATCGACTACGTACTCGGCGGTGTCGTGACCGTGGCGCTCCTCGTCTATCTCACGTATGCGCTGCTGCGGCCGGAGCGGTTCTAACGGGGCGCCCAGCATGACACTCATTGGCTGGACGCAGATCCTTATCTACTGCGCCATTATCGTTGCGCTGGTGAAACCGGTCGGGGGCTACATGACGCGCGTCTTCGATGGCGAGCGGACCTTTCTTTCACCGATGCTCCGACCCATCGAGACCGTGCTCTACCGGTTTGCCGGCGTCGATGCTTCCCGCGAGCAGCACTGGCTCACCTACGCGGTGGCCATGTTGCTCTTTCATGTTGGCGGCTTCCTGATCCTTTACGCGCTGTTGCGCCTGCAGGGATTGCTGCCCTTCAACCCCGCCGACCAGTCCGCCGTTCCCGCCGACCTCGCCTTCAATACTTCGGTGAGCTTTCTGACCAATACCAATTGGCAGAACTACGGCGGCGAAAGCACGCTGTCCTATCTCGTGCAGATGCTGGGTCTGACGCAGCAGAACTTCTTGTCGGCGGCGACCGGCATCGTGTTAGCGGTCGCTCTCATCCGTGGCTTTGCGCGCGCCTCAAGGCACACGATCGGCAACTTTTGGGTCGATACCACCCGTTGCACCCTCTACATCCTGCTGCCGATCTCGATCGGCTATGCCCTGTTTCTTGTGGCGCAGGGCATCCCGCAGACGCTGGGACCCTACGTCGAGGCTACAACGCTGGAAGGCAGCCAACAGACGATTGCGCTCGGCCCGGTCGCCTCGCAGGTTGCCATCAAGATGTTGGGAACCAACGGTGGTGGTTTCTTCAATGCCAACGCCAGCCATCCCTTCGAGAATCCGACGGCGTTGTCCAACTTCGTGCAGATGCTCTCCATCTTTGCGATCGGTGCGGCGCTCACCAATGTTTTCGGCCGCATGGTCGGCAATGAGCGACAGGGCTGGGCAATACTGACCGTGATGGGCGTGTTGTTTATTGCCGGCGTGTTCGTTGCCTATTGGGCCGAAGCGCGCGGCAACGATGCCTTCACGGCCATGGGGCTGGGCGGCGGCAACATGGAAGGCAAGGAGGTGCGCTTTGGCATCGTCGCCTCGGCCCTATTTGCCGTCATCACCACGGCCGCCTCCTGCGGCGCCGTCAATGCCATGCATGACAGCTTTACCGCGCTCGGCGGCATGGTGCCACTCATCAATATGCAACTGGGCGAGATCATTGTCGGCGGCGTCGGCGCCGGCATGTATGGCATGCTCTTGTTCGTGGTCATCGCGGTGTTTGTCGCCGGCCTGATGGTTGGACGTACGCCGGAGTACGTGGGCAAAAAGATTGAGGCCAAGGAAGTGAAGATGGCGATGCTTGCCATTTTGATCCTACCCCTCATGTACCTCGGCTGGACGGCGGCGGCCGTCGTCATCCCAGCCGCCGTTGCCTCGATGGCGAACCCCGGTCCGCACGGCTTCACCGAGGTGCTCTATGCCTATACCTCGCAGACCGCCAATAATGGCTCGGCCTTTGCGGGGCTGAGCGGGAACACGCTCTGGTACAACACGAGCGGTGCATTGGCGATGCTGGTGGGCCGGTTCTGGATGATCATTCCAGCGCTGGCGATTGCCGGCTCGCTGGCCGCTAAAAAAATCGTGCCCGCCTCGGCCGGCACCTTCCCGACGACGGGCGGCCTCTTCGTCGGCTTGGTCGTCGGCGTGATCGTCATTCTTGGTGGCCTCACCTTTTTCCCGGCGCTCGCGCTTGGGCCCATCGTCGAGCACTTGGTGATGACCGCAGGTCACCTCTACTCGGCCAATTAGCCCGGAGGCCACACCCATGCAAAGCTCGACACCCCGCAAGGGCATGGCGATTTCGGCGCTGTTCGATCCCGCCATCGTCTGGCCGGCCATCGGCTCGGCCTTCGCCAAACTCGACCCGCGCACACTGGTGAAGAACCCGGTGATCTTCGTGCTCGAGATCGTCACGGTCCTCACCTCCATCCTCCTGGTGCGTGACGTGGTCGTCGGCAGCGGCAGCATCGGCTTCGAATTCCAGATCGTCCTGTGGCTGTGGTTTACGGTGCTGTTTGCCAACTTTGCCGAGGCGATCGCCGAAGGCCGTGGCAAGGCCCAGGCCGACGCGCTTCGGCGCCAACGCACCGAAACGCAGGCAAAACTCCTGACGGGAGCCAATTCCAAGGCCTATCAACTGGTGCCGGGCACCAGCCTGAGTGTGGGTGATGTCGTGCTGGTCGAGGCGGGAGACTACATTCCCTCCGACGGCGAAGTCGTGGAGGGTGTGGCTTCGGTCAACGAGGCGGCCATTACGGGGGAATCGGCGCCGGTGATCCGTGAAGCCGGCGGCGATCGCTCGGCGGTCACGGGCGGCACCCAGGTCCTTTCGGACTGGATCCGGGTGCGTATCACGGCGGCGCCCGGTTCGACCTTCCTCGATCGGATGATCAAGCTGGTGGAGGGTGCCGAGCGCCAGAGGACACCCAATGAAATCGCGCTCAATATCCTGCTCGCCGGGTTGACCATTATTTTCGTGTTCGCGACGGCAACCATCCCGAGCTACGTCAGCTACGCCGGCGGCACGGCCTCGGTGGTGATCCTGGTGGCCTTGTTCGTCACGCTGATCCCCACCACCATCGGCGGCCTCTTGTCCGCCATCGGCATCGCCGGCATGGATCGACTGGTCCGCTTCAATGTGCTGGCAATGTCGGGTCGGGCGGTGGAGGCGGCCGGCGACGTTGACACCCTGCTGCTGGACAAGACCGGCACCATCACGCTTGGCAACCGCCAGGCCACGGAGTTCAGGCCCCTGCGCGGTGTCACGGAGCAGGAGCTGGCGGACGCCGCGCAAATGGCCTCACTGGCCGACGAGACCCCTGAGGGCCGTTCCATCGTCGTGCTCGCCAAAGAAAAGTACGCTATTCGCGGGCGCGACATGTCCGAGCTCAATGCCCGGTTCATCCCATTCTCCGCTGAGACGCGCATGAGTGGGGTCGAATTTGGCAGCACCTCGATCCGCAAGGGTGCCGTTCAATCAATTCTGGGCTTATTGGGCGGCCCGAGTGCGGCGACGGTCAGCCGGTCCAGTGCGGCCGTGGCGCTGCGTCCGGCGGTCAGCACCGAGGTGGTGCGCGAGGTGGAGGCGATTGCGGAGGCGATCGCCAAGTCGGGTGGCACGCCGCTGGCGGTGGCGCGGGATGGCAAACTGCTGGGGCTCGTGCATCTCAAGGACATCGTCAAGGGGGGCATTCGCGAGCGCTTCGCCGAGCTGCGCCGCATGGGCATCCGCACCATCATGATTACCGGTGACAATCCCACGACGGCCGCCGCCATCGCCGCCGAAGCGGGCGTGGATGACTTCCTGGCTCAGGCCACCCCGGAGGACAAACTGAAGCTGATCCGGGACGAGCAGGCCAATGGCAAGCTGGTCGCCATGTGCGGCGACGGCAGCAACGACGCGCCCGCGTTGGCGCAGGCCGACGTCGGCGTCGCCATGAACACCGGCACGCAGGCCGCGCGTGAGGCCGGCAATATGGTGGATCTTGATTCCAATCCGACGAAGCTGATCGAGGTGGTGGAGATCGGCAAGCAGCTCCTGATGACGCGAGGGGCGCTCACCACTTTCTCGATCGCCAACGATGTGGCCAAGTACTTTGCCATCATCCCCGCCATGTTCGTGGCCTTTTATCCCCAGCTCGGCACGCTGAACATTATGGGGTTGGCGACGCCGCAAAGCGCCATCCTGGCGGCGATCATCTTCAATGCTTTGATCATCATCGCGCTGATCCCCTTGGCACTGAAGGGCGTTGCCTTCCGACCGATCGGGGCCGGGCCGCTGCTGCGTCGCAATCTGCTCATTTACGGGCTGGGCGGGATCATCGTTCCGTTCGTGGGCATCAAAGCCATCGACCTGATCGTTACCGCCTTGCATCTTGCTTGAGGACGCCGTCATGTGGAACGAAGTTCGCCCCGCGCTCGTGCTGATCGTCGCACTGACGGTGATCACGGGCCTCATTTATCCGCTGGCGCTGACCGGCATCGCGCAAGTTCTGTTCCCGCGCCAGGCCAATGGCAGCCTGATCGAGCGCGACGGCAAAGTTGTGGGCTCGGCGCTGATCGGGCAAGCTTTCAGCGGCGACACCTATTTCCATGGTCGCCCCTCGGCCACCAGCAAACCGGACCCCAATGATCCCAGCAAGACGCTGGAAGCACCCTATAATGCGGCGAACTCGGGTGGATCGAACCTTGGGCCCACCAACAAGGCGCTGATCGAGCGCGTCAGCGGCGACGTCGACAAGCTGAAAGCAGAAAATCCCAAACTCCCGGTGCCCATTGATCTCGTCACCACCTCCGGAGGTGGGCTCGACCCGCATATTTCGCCGGAAGCTGCCCTCTTTCAGGTGCCTCGCGTTGCCAAAGCCCGCAACATGCCGGAGGATCGCTTGCGTGAGCTTGTCGAGCAGCAAATCGAGGGCCGGACCCTTGGTCTGCTGGGAGAACTTCAGGTCAACGTGTTGGCGCTGAACATGGCGCTTGATCGCGCGGCGCCAAGGTAGAGAATTGTCGCGTTTGCAAGCAACGGGTCGCCCATGGCAGATGAGCGAAGCGGCTCGGACCAGCGCCCGTCGCCCGATGCCCTCCTGGCCGAGGCCCGGCGCGAGCAAAAGGGCGGCGTTGGCCGTCTCAAGATCTTCCTCGGTGCCGCCCCGGGCGTCGGCAAAACCTACGAAATGCTGCAGACGGCGCGCGCCAAGCGCAAGGACGGCATCGATGTTGTCGTCGGCGTGGTGGAGACACACGGGCGGCAGGAGACGGAGGCCTTGCTGGAGGGCATGGACGTTCTGCCCCGCAAGCCCATGGTGTACGTTAATCGCATTTTGAGCGAGTTTGATCTTGATGCCGCGCTCAAGCGCCGACCCGAGTTGCTCCTGCTCGACGAGCTCGCCCACACCAACATTCCCGGCAGCCGCCACCCCAAACGCTACCAGGATGTCGAGGAGTTGCTGGATGCCGGCATCGACGTCTACACCACGGTCAACATCCAGCATATCGAAAGTCTTAACGATGTCGTGGCGCAAATTACGCACGTGCGTGTGCGCGAGACCGTGCCCGATTCCATCATCGATCGGGCCGACGCGATCGAGCTCGTCGATCTGACGCCCGACGACCTCATTCAGCGGCTCAAGGAGGGCAAGGTCTACGTTCCCAAGCAGGCCGAGCGGGCGCTCAAGCACTATTTCTCTGCGGCCAACCTCACGGCCCTGCGCGAGTTGGCGCTGCGGCGCACGGCGGAGCGCGTTGACGAGCAGCTGCTCGAGCACATGCGCGCGCGTGCCATTTCCGGGCCGTGGGCGGCGGGAGACCGCATCCTGGTCTGCGTCAGCGAGGATCCCCGCGCAGCCGGCTTGGTTCGCTATGCCAAGCGACTGGCCGATCGCCTGCACGCGCCCTGGACCGCCCTTTATCTCGAAACGCGGCGCAGCCTGCAGTTGAGGGAAGGCGAACGGGACCGTGTCAGCCAAACGCTGCGCCTGGCGCAACGGCTCGAGGGCGAGGCCATCACCGTTCCGGCTGCCGCGCGGCGTCTCGCCGACGACGTGTTGAGCTATGCCCGCAAGCACAACGTCACCCACATCATCGTCGGCAAATCGACGCGCCCGCGTTGGTTTGAGATGGTGCACGGCTCGATCGTGCATGACCTGGTGCGGCGCTCGGGCAACATCAGCGTGCATGTGATCGCCGGGGAGGAGGTCGCCGCCGACGTGCCGGCGGCTAAGACGGTAGCCGTTGCCACGGCGTCCGAGGCCTTCGATGCCCTGCCCTATAGTGTCGCCCTTCTAGCCATCGGGACGGCCCTTGGCATCGGCAAAGTGGTCCAGCCCCTGTTCGGGCTTGAGAACGTCGACCTCTTGTTTCTGACGGCCATTGTCGGTGTCGCCGTCCGCTATGGCCTGGGTCCGTCGCTGCTGGCCACGGTGGCAGCGTCGCTCAGCTATAATCTGTTTTTTCTGCCACCGGTCTACACCTTCACCATCACAGACCCGAAGAACGTCGCGGCGTTCCTGCTATTTACCATCGTCGCCGTGGTCGTCTCTAATCTCGCCGGCCGAGGCAGGACGCACACGGTCACGGCCCAGGAACGGGTGCGTTCCGTGGAGTCGCTTTATGCTTTCAGTCGCAAACTGGCTGGCGCCGGCACACTTGATGATGTGCTCTGGGCCACGGCCTATCAGATTGCCTCAATGCTGAAGGTGCGCGTGGTCTTGCTGCTACCGGACAATGGTTCGATTGCGGTGCGGGGAGGCTACCCGCCGGAGGACAGGCTCGAAGAGGCGGACCTGGCTGCGGCCAAGTGGGCATGGGAGAAGAACCGGCCCGCTGGCCGCGATTCGGATGCTCTACCCGGTGCCAAATGGTTGTTTATGCCCATGCGGACCGGTCGGGGGCAGATCGGCATCCTCGGGATTTGCCGCGACGATGTGGGCCCGCTGCTGCGCGGAGAGCAGGGACGCTTGTTGGATGCGCTCGCCGATCAGGGCGCTTTGGCCATTGAGCGCGTACACTTGGTCGAGGACATCGAGCGGGTGCGACGCATCGCGGAAACCGATCGTTTGCGATCGGCGCTGCTCACATCGATTTCGCATGACCTCAAGACGCCATTGGCGGCGGTGCTTGGAGCAGCCGGAGCGTTGCGTGATCTGTCCAAGTCCTTTGACGAAAGCGCCAAGGCCGATCTGCTCGCCACCATTATCGATGAGTCGGAGCGCCTGAACCGCTTTATTGCCAACCTGCTCGACATGACCAAGCTGGAATCGGGCGCTGTTATCACGAATGCGTCCCTGCACGACCTGGGCGAGATTGTCGGCAGCGCCCTGCAGCGGGCCAGCAAGATTCTGGCCAAGCATCGCGTCGAAGTCGAGTTGAGTTCAGACCTGCCCCTGGTCAAGGTGGATGCCGTACTGTTCGAGCAGGTGCTTTTCAATCTGCTCGACAACGCGGGCAAATATGCGCCGCCGGCCACGACCGTGCGCGTGCAGGGTTGGCGGGACGGCAACAGCATCTCAGTACAGATTCTCGACGAAGGTGAGGGTATTCCTGAAGCGGACCTGGAGCGAATTTTTGATAAGTTCTACCGCGTACCGAAGCGCGATCAGGTGCGCGCCGGCACCGGCCTCGGGCTTGCCATCTCGCGCGGCTTCGTTGAAGCCATGCAGGGCACGATCAACGCGGCAAGCCGCACGGACCGCTCCGGCGCGATTTTCACGATCAAACTGCCAGTGCCGGGGCTGGAACTGGAAGGACGAAGCGCGGCATGAAGACGGCCAGTTTAAGGATCTTGGTCGTGGACGATGAGCCGCCCATCCGCAAATTGCTGCGCCTGGGCTTGGGCTCGCAAGGCTACGAGGTCCTCGAAGCAGCAAACGGCAAAACGGCCTTGGAGATGCTGGCGCGGCGACCGCAGCTGGTGATCCTCGACCTCGGTCTGCCCGACATCGACGGGCTCGATCTGTTGAGACGCATCCGCCAGCAGCAGCAGAACCTGGCCGTGGTCGTGCTCTCCAGCCGAGACGATGAGGCCGGCAAGGTTGCGGCGCTCGATTCTGGCGCTGACGACTACGTGACCAAACCGTTTGGGATGGATGAGCTCTTTGCCCGCATGCGGGCCGCCCTGCGCCATCAGCTGCAGGAGCACGGTGAGCGACCCCTGTTTCACGTCGGCGATCTCAGCGTCGACCTTGTGCGCCGCATCGTCAAGTCGGGAGATCGGGAAATTAAGCTCTCCCCCAAGGAGTACGATTTGCTGCGCCTGCTGGTTGGGCACGCCGGCAAGGTGCTAACGCACCGGTTTCTGATCCAAGAGCTGTGGGGGGAGCCGACCGATCCACAATACCTGCGCGTCTATGTGCGCCAGCTGCGGCAGAAGCTGGAGGTCGATCCCGAACGACCCCAGTACATCATGACCGAGATCGGCGTTGGTTACCGGTTTCGGGCAGCCGACTGAGGAAACTTCATCTTGGCGCGAAGTTTAAGGCCGCGGGCGGTCAAAGGACCACAGCATGAAGATCAAGGAGTTTCTTGCCGAGGCCGACGTGACGATCGATCACCGCGCCGTGGACAAGACCGGTCTGCTGAAAGACCTCGCCGGCCGCGCCGCGGCAGCTCTCAAGCTGCCTGCGCAAGCGGTGGCGCAGGAGATCGAGAAGAGGGATGAGCTCGGCTCGACTGGAATCGGCGGTGGCGTGTCTATCCCGCATGCGAGGTTCCGCGAGTTGAAACGGCCGTTTGGACTCTTGGTACGCCTGAAGCAAGCGATCGATTTTGATGCCATCGATGGCGAGCCCGTCGACATTGTCTTTCTCCTGATGTTGCCCGCGCTTTCCCAGCTCGACCAGCTGAACGCCCTTGCCGAGGTCGCGCGCAAGTTACGAGATCGCGAGGTGCTGCGGCGAATGCGCAGCGCCACGCGCGCAACGGAGCTCTACCAGGTCGTCTCGAGTGAATAGCAGCGGCCATCTGGAGTGACGAGAGGAAGGGGGGGTGGGGGCAAATGGCAGCTCGGTGGAGAGCATTGAGCAGCAATCGGAGCGCCACAGGCGCTCACCGGCGCAGGGGGCGCTGGCGCCCGTGCTACCGCGCTGATTTTGAGCGGGGCTGTGCGACTTTCCTTGCCAGCGCGGCGCAAAAAAGGCCCGGGGCTAAAAACCCGAGGCGGCCTGGTCTTCGCTGGTGCGCCGGCCGGCACGCATGCGCCGGGTGGCATTGACGAGCTCACCGGGGCGATCCTCGGCGTCGGGCCTCGCGGTGGCGAGCCTTAGAACGCTCAGGTAGCCGCGTTGCACCTCCATACGCGGAGCGTGCGGGCCGCGCATCAGGATCGCATGCAGCTTGGGCAGATTGTAACAGGGCACGTAGTACAAGAGATGATGCTCGAGGTGGTAATTGACAAAATAGGGCGCAACGAAGATCCGCTCGAAGAGGTTGGCAGTTGTGGTGCGCGTGTTGCGCAACGGATCATCCGAATCGGGCACGACGGCATGCTCGGCAATATTGCGGATGCGCGTAATCACCATCATCCAGGTCAGCAGTGGCACGAGCCACAACAGGGGATAGGCCCACCACAGGCCGGCGAGTGACAAGCCTGCCAACAGCAACGCATTGACCGCGATCTGCGGGCCCAGCTTCTCCGCAAAATGGCCGGCACGGCGCGCGATCGGCCAGGCGGGGTCCCCCAGGGCATTGAGGATTTGGGCCTTCCGCTGCTGATAGCCAGTCCGTCCCGTGATGTCGCGCCAGAACTTTCGTCGATAGCTCGCCTTCGTAATCGGGAAGGGCGCGGAGAGCGCGAGATCGGGATCATTGGGCTGCTGGGTATGGGCATGATGCGCCAGGTGGTAGCGTCGATAGGCGACCGTATCTGCGAAAATGGGATAGGCGCACAGCCACTGGCTCAAAGCCATGTTGCGCGTTTCGTTGCGGGATAAGCAGCGGTGTGCACCCTCGTGCATAAGGATGGCGAGGCCGAGCTGGCGCGAGCCGATCAGCATGACGGCAAAGAGGTAGCTGAGGACATTGGGGAAGATGGCAAAGAGCGCGATGGCCGCGAAGATGATGGCCCAGGCGTGGGCGATAAGTGCTACGCCCCTCCATTCGCGCGGCTGCCGCAGGCTGATGAGTTGGTCCGTTGAGACAAGCTCACGCGCGGCAATTCGGTGCGGAGCGGCAGCTGGGCTGGCGGACATGGTGCGCGCGCTCGTCTCGCTTTCCTAACAATGCCAAGGCGTCCGGCGTGAACGCGGTCTGGCCGCGGCACAAGGCGCTCACGATCGTAGAGGCGATCGTGACCTTGGCCCAAGGACATGGAAAAGGCAAAGCCCTTTGTCCGAGGCATGCTCTGAGGCCAGCCAAGGTCGGGGGGGCGCGCGGGGATCGCGGCTCTCGGGAGGGCAGCGCCAGCGTCTGGCGCGCAGGCGACAGCGCTCTTTTTTGCCGAGGTCAGGCGCCGAGATCACGGGTCTTTGCGCGGTGATCGAGGCTGAGGCATGATCGAGCGGTGACACAGAATATCTACGACGATCCCGTGTTCTTCGCGGGCTATGCCCAGCTTCCGCGCTCGAGGCAAGGTTTGCAGGGGGCGCCGGAATGGCCGTCGCTGCGAGCGCTCTTGCCGCCGATTTTAGGACTTCGGGTTGTTGATCTTGGGTGTGGTTACGGCTGGTTCTGTCGCTGGGCGAGCGATGCCGGGGCACGATGCGTGCTCGGGCTCGATGTTTCCACGAGCATGCTGGCCGAGGCACGGGCGCAAAACAGCGGTTTGGCGATCACCTATGACTGCGTCGACCTTGAACACCTGAGCCTGCCAACGGCCTCCTTTGACCTGGCCTACAGCTCCCTTGCCTTGCACTACGTCGCCGATTTTGCAGCGGTCGTAAAGTGCGTGCACGACAGCCTCATCGACGGTGGCCGCTTTGTGTTTTCCATCGAACACCCCATCTACATGGCATCTCGCGCCCCCCAATGGCTGATGGATGCTTCGGGTCGAGCGAGCTGGCCGGTCGATGGTTATTGCCGCGAAGGTCCGCGCACGACCAACTGGCTCGCAGATGGCGTCGTCAAACAGCATCGCACCATTGCCACCACGCTCAACACCCTGATCAGCGCGGGCTTTGGCATCAGGCACGTGCAAGAATTTGGCCCATCACAGGCCCAGGTTGCCGCGCTGCCTGAGCTGACGCCGGAACTCGAGCGCCCAATGTTTTTAATCGTTTCGGCCCAGCGCTGAGACCTAAGTAGCGCGTCTCACGGCTCCGATACCTTGGCTTGGCTGCGGTGACGGCGTCGTGCTAGGAGGGTCTATCGGCGGCTTTCGTTAGCAGGCGCTGCCGACTGAGAGAGCCTACTATTTGCTCCCGCCTGTTCGAGCCCGAAGGCAGCGAGCGCATGGCTCCCGCACATTCCGCATGTCTCAGGATCGGGGATACTGTCAAGCTTTCCGGGCAGACAACGCGCCTGCGGGTCCGGGAGCTGCTGCCCGATGGCCGACACGCCGTTTGCGAGCAGAGTGGGAGCCGCAGCTGGTATGCAAGCTACATTCTGGCGTTGAAGGACCTGGTGAGGTGCGAGCCTGAAGAGGCCGCCTAACGCCGCTCCAGCTCAAGAAGCCTCGAAAAAAAACGCGCGATCGGTCGGGGGCCTTGTGCCGGGCCAGGCCGGCAAGCCGCGGGCGCGGGATCCTTTGCCCTGCCCATTGGCGGGTGGGGCTGATATGAGGTGCGCGAGGTCATCCTGGCGTGGACCGCGCCGGATCCGTTGCCGTCCTGGAGATCCCCATGCAGACCGATGAGCTGATCGCGATCGATGTGCACACCCATGCCGAGGTTTCCTGTCGCCAACCGCATGACGAGGTCTGGCAGCCCTACGACGAAGCGGCCAGTCGGTACTTCAAGGCGGGCAAGCGCCCGACGATCGCCGAGACGGTTGCCTACTACCGCGAGCGCAGAATTGGCTTGGTGATGTTCACGGTCGATTCGGAGGCCCAGATCGGGGCGCGCCGCATCCCCAACGAGGAGGTGGCCGATGCCGCCCGCGCGAATGCCGACATTATGATCGCGTTTGCCAGCATCGATCCGCATAAAGGGAAGATGGGCGTGCGGGAGGCGCGCGCCCTGCTCAGGGAAGGGGTAATCCGTGGCTTCAAGTTCCATCCAACCGTGCAGGGGTTCTTTCCCAACGACCGCCTGGCCTACCCGCTTTATGAGGTGATCGCCGAACACAAGCTCCCCGTGATTTTCCATAGCGGCCATTCCGGCATAGGCACGGGGATGCGGGGCGGTGGCGGGCTTCGTCTCAAGTACTCCAGTCCGATGCACCTTGATGACGTTGCCGTCGATTTCCCGGACATGACCATCATCATCGCCCATCCATCCTGGCCCTGGCAGGACGAGGCACTTTCGGTCTGCCTGCACAAACCCAACGTCTACATCGATCTCTCGGGCTGGTCGCCCAAGTATTTTCCACCGCAGCTGGTGCAATACGCCAACGGGCAGCTGAAGCACAAAATGCTGTTTGGCAGTGACTTTCCCTTAATTGCACCGGACCGCTGGCTCAATGATTTCAAGACGGCGGGCTTCAAACCGGAGGTCCATAGCCTCATCCTGAAGGAGAATGCGATCCGCGCTCTCAATCTTGCTGCCTCGGCTCAACCGGTGTCATAAGAAGCAACGGGCGCGGGTTGCGGTCGGGTCGTGGCGGCAACGCTGTTGCCAAAAATAAAGGTCCTCACGACCACGTGCCCGCGGCGCTCGGTGGTCCGGTCGCGCAGAATTGGATGATTAGCTAAAGTCATTTTCAGAGTTGGCCGAGAACGAGACGGCAGACGATGAGGCTCCTCGCAAGGAGTTTGGGACCAATCCATGGTGATGCCTTCCACCCGGCGCTGCTCGTTCTCGGGGCCATAGCTGCGGTGGCCATCGGTTGGGTGATTTGGGAGTTCTGGTTTCGCGACAAGATGAAGGGTTGATTGGCATCACGCCCGGACCGGTCCCGACGTCCTGCAGCGCCGACCTTCCGCGAGATTGTCTAGACGCGCGACGGAAGGTAATTGAGTGCATGACCTACTCGGGGTGCCGGGACGGCGTTGCATCTTGCGTTGCACTAAGCGGCGCATCGTTCTGCGCAGCTTTTCCAGGGATAACCCTCCCGCATGCTAAATGAGCTCCTTCAGGCATTGCGGACGCGAAAGGTGTCCTCCTCGGAACTGGTGGCGCAGGCGATTGCGCGCATCGAAGCCCTCGACACGACGCTCAATGCCGTGGTTGTGCGCAATTTTGCCGGTGCGCGCGAGGCGGCGCAGGCTCAAGACGCCGCCCTCGCGCGCGGCGAGCAGCGCCCGCTCTTGGGCATTCCGATGACGATCAAAGAGTCTTTCAACGTCGCAGGATTACCGACGACCTGGGGCAATCCGCACTTCAGGGATTTTATGGCACCCGAGGATGCCGTGGCCGTCTCCCGGCTCAAGCGTGCCGGCGCCGTTATCCTCGGCAAAACCAACGTGCCAGTGCAACTTGCCGACATTCAGAGCTACAACGAGGTCTACGGCACCAGCAACAATCCCTGGGACCTCGATCGCACGCCAGGCGGTTCCTCGGGCGGCTCGGCGGCAGCGCTGGCAGCTGGTTTCACGCCGCTATGCCTGGGCTCGGACCTGGGCGGCTCGTTACGCGTGCCGGCGCATTTTTGCGGGGTCTTTGCGCACAAGCCGAGCTTGGGGCTTGTGCCCGAGCGTGGCCACACCCCGCCGGCGGCGCCACCCATTGCTCGCGATGCAGATCTCGCGGTCGTCGGACCGATGGCCAGAACGGCCGCGGATCTGGAGTCGGCACTCGACGTCTTGGCTGGGCCGGACGAGGCGCGCGCGGGCATTGGCTATCGGCTGGCCTTGCGCCCGGCGCGACATGATGATCTTAAGAGCTTCCGCGTCCTTCTGATCGATACCCATCCTCTCATGCCCACGGGATCCCTGGTCCGAACCGTTCTGGCCGAGGTGTCGGAACGGCTTGCCCGCTCCGGCGTCAAGCTCGCGCAGACGAGCCCGCGACTTCCAGACTTGGCGCATTCGGCAAGGACCTTCATGCGGCTATGGTCGTCCTTCCGAGGCGCGGTCGCGCCGCAAAGCCTCTACCAGGAGATGCGACGCGCGGCGCAGGCGCTGGCAGCGGACGACGATAGTCTCGTCGCCGAGCGGGCACGTGGCGCCGTCATGAGCCATCGCGACTGGTTCGCGGCCGACGCGGCCCGCGCGCGGCTGCGCCAGCAATGGCGCACCTTGTTCCAGGAATGGGATGTCGTGATCTGCCCCGTGATGGCAACGCCTGCCACTCCGCATGACCATTCCGAACCCATTGAGGCGCGCACGCTTGAGATCGACGGCAAGGCGTACCCCTTCCGCGACACTTATCTCGTGTGGTCGGAGCTCGCGACCCTTTCGGGCCTGCCTGCCACTGTGGTGCCGATGGCGAGCTCTCGGAGCCATCCGCCGGTTGGCATACAGGTTATCGGACCTTACCTCGAAGATCGCACGACGCTGCGCTTCGCTCAGCTGATGGAGCGCGAATTCGGCGGCTTCCGAGCTCCCCCGGGCTACGCCACGTAAATATCCTGGTCGTTAAGCGGCGCTGTGCAAGCGGCCGGCCGGGCTTGGATCGCGCAAGGTGACACGGCCAGGCCGCGAAAACTCATCGCGCGTGGGCTCAAGGTATCCTGCGGCGAACCCTGGTTCCTGTTCGGACGGGGTGCCGTCAGTCGAGGGTCATTCGGCCAACGCGCGCATGACTTTGATGAGGTCCGACTTGCCCTCAAAGCCGATGCCGGGCAGCTCGGGCATGACGATGTGTCCATTGTCAACGCTGACGCTGTCCGGAAAGCCTCCGTAGGGCTGGAACAGATCGGGATAACTCTCATTGCCGCCGAGACCCAGGCCGGCGGCGATGTTGAGCGACATCTGGTGCCCGCCATGCGGAATTAAGCGCGCGGGCGACCAGCCGAACTCCCCCAGCACGTCCAGCGTACGCAGATACTCAACGAGGCCGTAAGCGAGGGCGCAGTCGAACTGCAGCCAGTCGCGGTCCGGGCGCATGCCGCCATAGCGCAGGAGATTGCGCGCATCCTGATGCGAAAACAGATTTTCTCCCGTCGCCATGGGACCCGGATAGAATTGCGCCATGGCCGCTTGCAGCGCGAAGTCGAGCGGATCGCCGACTTCCTCGAACCAAAAGAGCGGATAGTTGCGCAGCATTTTGGCGTAGGCGATGCCGGTTTCCAGATCAAAGCGGCCATTGGCGTCGACGGCGAGCTGCGCCCGCGCGCCAATTTCGTCGAGGACGGCCTCGATGCGCCGCTGGTCCTCGTCCAGGGATGCGCCGCCGATTTTCATTTTCACGACCGTGTAGCCGCGCTCGAGATAACTCCGCATTTCGGAGCGCAGGGCCGTGTCGTCCTTGCCAGGATAGTAATAACCGCCGGCCGCATAGACGAAGACCTTGGGATTGGCTGCAAGGCCTTTGCTGTGGGCCAGCAGCCGGAACAAGGGCTGACGCGCGATTTTCGCGGTCGCATCCCAAATCGCCATGTCGAGGGTACCGACGGCAACGGAGCGTTCGCCATGGCCGCCGGGTTTCTCGTTGCTCATCATGGCGGCCCAGATCTTATGCGGGTCGAGATTGTCGCCCGCGGCGTTGAGGAGGTTCGCCGGATCGGCCTCGAGGATGCGGCTCCGGAACCGCTCGCGGATCAGCCCGCCCTGGCCGTAGCGGCCATTGGAGTTGAAGCCGTAGCCGACGACGCGCCGACCCTCGCGGACGACATCGGTCACCACCGCCACCAGGCTCGTCGTCATTTGCGAGAAGTCGATATAGGCGTTGCGGATAGGCGAGGCGATCGGTTTGGTGATCTCGCAGACGTCGAGGATGCGCATAATGATCTCCCTGGCAACCCAACTCTTCGGCTGGAGCAAGGTTTAGCGCCGGGCGATCGGGAAATCACCGTGTTCCCGCAGGGATCATCTGCCGCGGTTGAACGCGGGACGAAACGCCAGGCAAGCCGCCCGTCCGGCGGTGTCACGCCCAAAGGGCAAGGCCTGCCCAGGGACCGCCAGGCAGGACAAGGGCCCGGACCGCGTCGCTGCCAAACCGGGAGCGCGCGCCGGGACCTTGTCACGCCGGGAGGAGACGACCAGCTCTTATGATCTTGTCGGACCGCGCATCACCTCGGCCGCGTGCAATCAGCCCGACTTTTTGGGTAGGGAACTGCTCAGCAGGTTCATTAGCCCGGAGGAGAACCTGGAGGCGAGGGATCCTTGGGGGTCCAATAGGTCGGGGGACCGACGCTCGGGTCATAGGCACTGGCGGGCGCCGCGATCCCGGCGAGGAGCGACAGCGCGAGAAGCGCTGGAATGACGATGTTCATGACCATTCTCCTTCTAGGGCGAACTTCGTCGCCTGCGAGGATGTTGCCATTCTCTGGCCCGGCGAAAAGGTGGCGTCACACATCGGTGATGGCTTTTGATGGATGAGCGCCACAACTCTGGGTCACGCGCGCGCGATCGATGCCGGCAGGCTCGGCGCGCGGCCGCAATCGCACAAGTGGCGGTCGGCACAAGCGTACCCGGTGGTTTGCCTGATCGGAGATGACGGGCGGCTGCACGCATTAGGGCCGCGCGCGCCTGAAGGTCACGACGACATAGCCGGATCCGGCCTTTGCCTCGAAGGCCGTCGGCCGCTCGCGGTCGAGGCCGGCTGCGTTGTCGCAGATGGTCAACGTCTCACCATCGAGTACATAGATACCCTTCCAGACCTTTCCGTTCAGGGCCCCATCCTTATGCTCGAAGTCAATGGTGGCGGGCTTAGCGCTTGGGTTGATCTGAAAGGTTCCGAGGTAGAGAGGTTTGCCGTCCTTGGCGGCAATTTGGAAGCGGTTGCCCGTGAAGGCGAGCCGGTGTCCCACGACGTCGTCAGCGGGTTTGCCGTCGCGCGCTGCGTTGCTGGCGGTCCAGGTCCCCTCGAGGTTGGCGGGCTCGGCTTCGGCGACGGCGAGGCCGAGCCCAAGGAGTGCCGCGCTCAGACCCTGCCTGATGTTTAATGCGGTGTGTTGCATGCATCGCCGCCGCTGCTCGAACTTGAACTGCCCGGAATGTCCGGCAAAGACCAACCCTGCCCAACGGCCTGCGAGCCCACGATCGGTAAAAACACCGGCGTGCCCCGGAGAAAAGCCCGAAAGTTCGAGGTGCGAGCCGCAAGGCCTACGCGGCTTGCTCGCCATCACGCCGCGAGCATCAAAGCCAAGGGCGCAAGGCGGATATCCGAAGCACAACCTTTGCCAGGCCCTCGCGTGCTGGCGCGATAAGAAAAAGATCGGGCTCTTTCGCTATGGTTCGTGCGACCATCGACGCCCGCAAACAACCGGTCGGCGCTGACCGGCAAATTTTTGGACAGGAGATGAGTGGGCTACTCGCGCTGTTGGATGACGTTGCCGCGCTGATGAAGCTTGCCGCCGCCACGATCGACGACGCGGCCGGCCAAGCGGCGACCGCCAGCAGCAAGGCCGCCGGCGTCGTCATCGATGATGCCGCAGTGACGCCGCGTTTCGTAACGGGCTTGGCGGCGCACCGCGAGTTGCCGATCGTGGGCCGTATCGCGGTCGGCTCGCTCAAGAACAAACTCTTGTTCCTGTTACCGTTGGCGCTCGTGCTTAGTTATTTCTGGCCGGAGGCGATCACTCCGCTGCTGATGATTGGCGGTCTCTACCTTTGTCTCGAGGGTCAGGAGAAGGTGCAGCATATGCTGAGTGAGGTTCCGCACGTTGCCGCTGCCGCCGCCGCGGAGCCCGCGCTGCCGGCGGCCGAATTGGAAGACATCAAGGTCGCCGGCGCCATCCGCACCGATTTCGTCCTCTCGGCCGAGATTATGGCGATCGCGCTTGCCAGCATTGTTGCGCCGGACCTGGTGACGCGCGCATTGGCATTGGCGACGGTTGCCGTGCTAGTGACGGCTGGCGTCTATGGAACGGTGGCACTGATCGTCAAAGCCGATGACCTGGGCGTGCGGCTGGCGCGACGGAATGGACCCTTGTCTGGTCCCATCGGCCGCGGCCTGGTGCACGCCATGCCAACCTTGCTGTCCGTTCTCAGCTTCGTTGGCATGTTGGCCATGCTGTGGGTTGGGGGTGGCATTCTCATACACGGCCTCGCGGAGTTCGGCATCGAGGGGCCAGAGCATCTTCTCGAGACGGCGGCCGACGCCATTGGCAATCTTGTCCCCGTGGGAGGCGCTGTCCTGTCCTGGCTCACCAGCGCGGCTGCGGCGGGCCTTATCGGCCTGGCCGCCGGCGCCCTGACGCAGATCGTGGTGAGCCTCAGCATGGCGCCCTTCCGCGGAAGCTAGCACCGCTTCTTGCCGGCGAGAATTCGTTTGGTCGCTTGCACTTGGGCTGGTGCGGCCGGCGCCGCCGCGATCAGTTTCGCCCGATGGCGCGCAGGAAAGGTGACGCAGCGGGCGCCTCAAACGGGTTGACGTTGGCACCGCGATCGTGGCGATGTTGCATGCAACGACGATTGAGCCGCGAGATGCCATGAGCCGCAAAGTAGTCAATACCATCTGCCGCAGCTTGCCTGGCGCCGAAGTGTCCGACCCCTGGGGTGGAGGACACGATGCCTGGAAGGTGGGCGGTAAGATGTTTGCCTGTATTGGCGCGGTTATGCCCGGCGTTTCCGTCAAGACCGACAGCGTCGAGACCGCGGAAATGCTGATTGACGCCGGGGTTGGCGTGCGGGCGCCCTATTTCCACCGCTCTTGGGTGAACCTGCCGTGGGGCACGTCCGAGGACGAGCTACGCCATCGCCTAACAGCGTCGTATCGGCTGGTCCGGCGCGGTCTCAGCAAAAAGGTTCAGGGTCAACTCGCTCCCTTCGAGTGACGGGATTGCTCGCTGAGAGCGCCCAGTGGTGCTGTCGGCAAGTTGGCCTGCGCCGCGGCGCGACCCTACGGGAACCGTGCCAAAAACGCCGCCGCCGCGCGCACCGCGGGCGGCGCGTAGAGGATGGCGCGGTGGCCGAGGCCATCGAGGGCGGTGAGCTCTACGTTCGGCACCTCGGCCGCCATCCGTTCGGCATCGGCAAACGGAACTTCTTGGTCATCGCGTGCGTGAAGCAGCAGGCTCGGTCGCTCGATTGCTGTCAGAAAATTGCTGCCGGTGAAATCCGCGATCCTGCGCTGCGCCAACTGCTCGAGCCGTCGTTCGAAGGCCCGCAAGCCCGGCGCTGACAGGCCGTGATCGTCGCCAAAGCGCCGCGTCACATCCGCAAAGCGGTCGGGTATGGCGACGAGCACGTAAGCCTCGAAGGTCACCGGCCCTGGCATGGGGTGCTTCCCCTCGCCGGCGACGAGGAGCGCCAGGCCGCCGATGGAATGGCCGATGGCAAAGCGCAAAGGCCCCAGGCTGCGCGCGACGTCCTGCACGACCCGCGCGCAATCCATCAGGTTGGTTTCATGACCCGCGCTTTGACCGTGCGCGGGAAGATCGACCAGCACGCAGCGGATGCCACGCCGGCACAAATACTCGGCAAAGGCGCTCATAAAGGCGGCTTCCCCGGTCCAGCCGTGCACCAAAAGCGCGCTTGCGGTCGCGATCCCTTTCGTTTCAAAAACGTAGGTCTGGACCTCGCCAACGCTTGTGCCGAGGCGTTGCGTGCGCGCGGAACGCAGATGAAAGCGGGCGCGCGTCACGAGCTGCTGGTGATCGGCGCTGCGACAGTTCGAGAGATGCGGGGTGCAAAAGTGGCGGAATGCACGCGCTCCCGCGACCTCAGAAAGAGGTTCGTGATCGAGCACGCTGAGGGGGGCTGTATTCATCAGCAACTGGCCCGAGCGTTGTGCGAGGCGGCGCAGCATCCCGCGCGGGCACCTGAGCTCCCTTTGCGCGCACGCCCAAGGTGGCCTGCGCTGCGCTTCTCCAGGTAGAATTCTCCGTTACCGCACGATCTTAGCGGCGCCGCACAGCGCGCCCGATCCATAGAAACCCTCAATTCGGCCTGGCGGGATCGGCAGCGTCACAATGCGCCGGTGCGCGTCGCCCGCGAACCGTGAGGGCATGGCGTGAGCCCGAGCGCCGCCATGTTGCCGGTCAGGGTCGCGCTTGATCCAACCGGGATCAGGCGGCGCCCGCGTGCATCGAAGCGCAACCACGCATGATCGGGGTGGCAACGGGCGGGCGCGCCCGCGCGCGCCTCAGCGGCTGGAAGCGGTTGCAATCCAGACGGAGGCGCCGAGCGGAACGGAGTCCCCCTTTTGGCAGGAAGAAAGCGCGCTGCGAATGGCGTCGCGCACTTTTGCCAAGGCCTCGGGCGGCTGGCCTTCAAGGGCGCGGCTGACGGGCCCGATGTCCAGCGCGCTCGCGACCGCGCTTTCGAGCCCGCGCCCAACAGCAAGGTCAAGGCTGAGATCAACGGCGTCCAAGCCGATCCGTGCGTAACCGGCCTGGCTCAGGATGCGCTGCACCCGCTCCTCACGCGCAAACGAGAATGGTCCGGGATCTTCGGGTCCAAGCTCCGGCAGCCGCGGCACATGCTGATAGGCCGCTTGCAGCGGCAGAAGCATCCATGGGTTCAGGCGCGGCTCGCGCCAGCTTGCGAAAATCAGCCGACCCTCCGGGCGCAGCGCGGTGCGCATGTTCGCAAAAGAGAGCGTCGGATTTGCAAAGAACATCACGCCAAAGCGTGAGAACAATAGGTCGGCGCTGCCGGCACTGAAGGGATAGACGGTGGCGTCGGCAGTTATGAACTGAAGCGCCAGATTTG
>Ga0081455_10000307_pt1 | contig 64591 bp, 67 predicted proteins | sample TabmetS3T2R1_FD_70207 | JGI IMG/M metagenome (GOLD analysis project Ga0081455, IMG submission 70207) | Tabebuia heterophylla rhizosphere microbial communities from the University of Puerto Rico - S3T2R1 | ecosystem: Host-associated > Plants > Roots > Rhizosphere ...
CTCCGAATTTGCTCGAAGGCCAGAGGGTGTTCGATGCCAGGATCGTCGCCCTGTCAAAGGCACATGATATCCTGACGCGCGAGCATTGGGAGGGTGCCAGCCTGCGCAAAATCGTTGCCGAGTCGCTGGCACCGCATGCGGGCGATGCCAGCGAGCACCGCCTGAAGTTTAATGGCCCCGAAATAAGGCTCCGACCAAAGGCCGCATTGGCTCTATCCATGGCCTTGCACGAGCTGGCCACCAACGCCGTCAAGTACGGCGCTTTTTCCAACGCCAACGGCACGGTCGAGGTGGGTTGGAGGGTTGAGGACGACGGACATTTTGCCTTGCGCTGGAGCGAGGAGGGCGGCCCGGTGGTGTCCTCTCCCCGCAAACGGGGGTTCGGCAGTCGGCTGATTGAGCAGGGGCTGTCGCAAGATCTCGGCGGCCTGGCAAGCCTCGACTTTCCGAGTTCGGGGGTCGTGTGCTCAATCCGTGCACCTTTGGCAGAGATCGGCGGAAAGTAAATGACACCGCAGCAAGCGCCACCGCAAGCATCAGGCCCTAGCGAGCTGAAGGGCCTGCGCGTGCTTATCATCGAAGATGAGTCGATGGTGGCCATGCTCATGGAAGACATGCTGCACGATCTCGGCTGCACGGTTGTTGGCATGGTTGCAAGGTTTGACGATGCACTGAAGCAGGCAACGCACGGCCCCGCATTTGATGTCGCGCTGCTCGATGTCAATTTGAATGGCAAGCAGACATTTCCGGTCGCCGAAGCCGTGGCGGCGCGCGGCGCGCGCTTTATTTTTGCCACCGGTTACGGCGAAGGCATCTTGCCGCCATCCCTGCAAGGCGGCCCCATCCTGCAGAAGCCATTCGAACAGGAAGCCTTGGAGCGCGCGCTGCGGCGCGCGGTTGCCTGAGCCGCAGCCCCGCGGGTCCCGCATGGCAGGCCACGGCATGCCCTTGCCGCTTGAGCCGATCTAACGCACCCCTTGCGCGGAGACCTCAACCATCAGGCTCAAAGTGCGGTCGCGGCAGCTTCGCCTTCGTGGATGGCGCAGATGAGGTTACGCGGCGCGAGACAATCACCGACCAAACGCGTATCGAGGCCGGCGCGTCGCAGCGGCTCGGCCAACGCGTCGTTGGCAAGGCGCGGGGTAGACCAGACAAACAGGCCAACATTCGAAATCTCGTGCACGCGGCCGCTAAAAGTGTTGCGCCAGGCGAGCACGCCGCTCTGCAACGCGACTGGCTCCGCCGCGACAATGATCTCGGCCCCGGCTTGGTAGAGCCGGCGATGGATTCCGATCCGACTGCAGTAGTTCACCTGACGGGCGATGTCTGTGCGCGGGGTAAGGAGTACCAGTTTGTGGTAGCGATCGGCTAAGGCGTCTGCCACGGCGTAGGTTGCGGCGCTGTGGTCCATATCGAAAAGGACCGCTGTCGCCGCGTGGCGGTCAGTCCCGCGATATCCATGCCAAGCCCGAGCGGATAGGCCAGCCTCGATCGCCTCGACGGGCCGCAGGTCCGATCCGGTCGCCAGGATCACCGCGTCGGGCTTCAACGCCAGCACGTCGGCGAGGGTCGCCAGCCCTCCACATTCGATCTTTGCCGATGTCGCGCGGAGCTGTTGCTCCATCCAGGTCAGAACGTTGCGATATTCACCGCGACCGGGGAGTTCGGCTTCCCAGCGCAGCTTGCCGCCCAAAGCCTGTGACGCACTCAGGAGTGTGACTTCGTGCCCGCGCTCAGCGGCCACGCGCGCCGCCTGCAAGCCGGCCGGCCCCGCACCCAGCACGGTAATGCGCTTCTTGCGCCGGGCGCGGATCGGACGCCAGTTGGACTCACCTGTTGTCCCAAGCTGCGGATTGTGGATTTCGGCCAGCGGTTTGCCGAGATGGACCTCGCCCCAGGCGAAATTGTCGTAGCTTGCCGGTCGAATTTCGCGCGCACGCCCCGCACGCGCCTTGTTCGGCCAATCAGCGTCGGCGATCAACGCCCGCGTGAGGCCGACAAAATCGCCTGCACCCGCGCCAAGGGCGGCCTCGGCTTCCGCCGGCTGTGCGATCCGCCCAATCGCCATCACCGGTATGCCGCCGGCGGCGGCGCGCACCGTCTTGGCGATGTCGAGGAAGGGTGTTCGCCGGAAGTGCATGTCCGGCACGTGGTTTTCCAGGCTGTTGCTGAAGTTGCCCTGGCTGTAAGCAAAATAGTCGATGTTGCCGTGGCGCACGAGCGCCGCCGTGATGCGCGCAGCCTCGCTTGGATCGATGCCACCTTCGACCCCCTCATCACCCGGCATCTTCAGGCCGATCAGAAAGGTTTTGCCGCACGTTGCACGGACCGCGTCGCACACCTCAGCGACAAAGCGCAGGCGATTGTCCAGCGAGCCGCCATAGCGATCGGACCGCTGGTTGGACCAGGGCGATAGGATCTGCGAAATCAAGTAGCCGTGCGCCCCGTGCAGCTCCACGCCACCGAACCCGCAGCGCTGGAGGCGGTGGGCAACCGAAACATAGGCGTCCGCGACGCAGCGCAGTTCGTCCGTCGTCATGACATGCGGCACGGTCCAGCTGTAGGCGTCCGGTCGGCTCGAAATCCCCTTGGGGAACCACACCGGGCTCCAGAGCTGCTGACGTCCGGGGTGCCAGAGTTGGCCAATCAGGCAGGCGCCGGCGCCCTCCACGGCCTCCGCGGTCCGCTTGAACCCATCTTCGTTCTCTGTCTCATAGCCGGTGACGATCGCCGCATGCGCGAGCGCCGCCGGATCGACGGCGATGACTTCGCTGACAATCGCGCCGGCGCCACCCCGGGCACGCTCGACCAGAAAGTTGGTCCAGCGCTCGGTGACGCGGTGGCCCGCGCCATAGTTCGTGAGCGTTGCCGAGAGCGCCACGCGGTTGCGCAGGTTTCGTTCGCCAACTCTTAACGGGCTAAACAGGCGCGGGAAAAACGGGTTCTCACGCATGTCTTCTTGGGCCTCCATCTTGGGCCTCCATCTTGGGCCTCCATCTTGCCTTCCCAAGCCTTGCGCGCTTTGACAGCCCAGCTCCCAACGGCGACCCGCGTGGGTCCGGGCCAAAGCCCGAGACGCGGTGCGCCCAGCGGCTTGCCCCCAACCAACCCTGCGCCGGGAGGGCACGCACTCGAATTGCGAGGACACCCGCATGGGATCGGACAATATCCAAAGCCAAGCGAGCGGCCGGCACAAGTCCAGGCGCGATCGCGCTGAGACCCAGCGCCGATTGGGCGTTTCATTAGGGGATGGCAATCAGAATGACACCTGCCGTGATCAGCAGCACGCCCAGCCAGTTGTGAAGTGCAAGATGTTCATTGAGAAAGACGACGCCAAACAGGGCGACGAGAACCACGCTCAGCTTGTCCACCGGGGCCACACGGGCGGCATCGCCGAGTTTCAGGGCGCGGAAATAGCACACCCACGACGCGCCGGTGGCTAGCCCTGACAGGGCAAGAAAGAGATAGGTTCGACCCGCAATGGCGGCGACCGGTTGCATTCGGGCCCGTGCGAAGAGGATGCCACCCAAGACCCCAAGGATCACCACGGTGCGAATGAAGGTGGCGAGATCGGAGTCGATGGCCTCAACACCAACCTTGGCGAAGATCGCCGTCAGCGCCGCAAAGGCGGCGGATAAGAGGGCCCACACCATCCAGGCCGGCAGGTAAAACTCGGGCATGACCTGCACTCCCCTTAGGTAAGGCTTCGCATCGTCCACATGCCGGCAAACAACCCGGCAATGGAGAGGGCAACGGAGGCAATCACGTAAAGGGCCGCAAGCCCAAGCTGTCCCCGTTCATAGAGAACGGCCGCATCGAGCGAAAAGGCCGAGAACGTGGTAAAGCCCCCGAGGATACCCGTGGTCAAAAAGAGCCGAACGTCGTGTGGTGCCTGGCCCTTGAAGGCGAACCAGCCTGCAAGCAGGCCCATCACCGTCGAGCCGATGACATTGATGGCAAGAATGCCGACCGGAAACTCCAACCCAACCAAGCGCATGATCCAGGCATTCAGCACGTGGCGAAGCACGCCGCCGAAGCCGGCGCCGACGAAGATGATCAATGAGGAGCGCATGTCAGTCCCTTCGATCACGCTGCACGGGGGCACCCGCGATCGAGCAAGGCAACAAAAAACCCCTACTCGCGCCCGAGCGCCCAGTAGGAGTTATCAGCCTGGCGGCGGTTGTCGGGGAACTCCATCCCCATCGCACCCGCTTAACTACGCCGCGGACTGCGGGGCCGTCAATGCGTCAGGCGCCACGGACCCACGCAGGCCAGCCATTCGCCGGAGGACTGGATAGGCGATGCGCCGGCTCAAAACCTGGGCGCGGGGACTCACCCGCGACGTTCATGCCCTCTATCTTGCGGGTCGCGATCCGCGCGTCCCCTGGTATGCGAAAGCCTTGGCGATCGCCGTTGCCGGCTACGCCCTGTCGCCCATCGATCTCATCCCGGATTTCATTCCGCTGCTGGGCTACCTCGATGATCTCATTTTGGTGCCCGCCGGCATTCTGCTCGTCATCTGGCTCATTCCCCCGGACATCATGGCCGAGCACCGCCAACGCGCCTCCCGAGCCGGACACCCACCGCTCAGTCGCCTGGCCGCCGCCACCATCAGCCTGATCTGGGTGGTAGCCGGCGTAGCGTGCGCTTGGATGGTGCTGCGGCATGTCGCGCCCTGACACCCTTGCCCGCATATGAGCTCGATTGGGCGCCCGCACGCCAAGACCGCTCCGCGCGCGCGGAGATGGGGGCCCGTTGCGCGCCCATCGTCTTCTCGCCTCAGGGCCGCGCCTCGGCGACCCCATTGAAGGGTGTCTGCGTCGCCCGCCAAACGCGCGAAAAACCCCACCGTCTCGATGCCCTCGGCCAGGCGCCTCGCGCCCGCCTATTTTTTCGCCGAGACGAGAACCGAGGCGCCAAAGATCTGGGGTTCGATTGCGATCTGCGAAAACCGGTTAGCCTCGAGCGCCCGCGCCAGGTCTTCCACCCATCGCGTCCTGGCGAGCAGAAATGGGACGTCACGGAAGGCCGCGCTCCACTCCGGGCGTTGCCACCGGCCGTAGGCCTGCAACGCCTTAAAGTGCACGTTCCAAAGCGCCACGAACAAGGGATGGGTCGGACGCGTCAGTTCGTGCATAATGAGCACGCCATCCCGACGCAGCATTTTCCACGCGTTCGCCACGAGAACATCGAGGTCGACATATTTGGCAAGGTAGTCGGAGACGATGCAGTCGAATTCCCCCTCCAGCACCACGTCTTCCGCTCGTCCCTGCATGAGTTCCACATTGCAGAGACCAAGATCCCTGACCTTTTGCCTGGCGATGCGCAAATAGTCCTCCTGCAATTCCACCCCGATAACCCGGCACGCGGGATAGCGCCGGGCGATCTTGCAGGTCAGGATCCCGGTGCCACTGGCCTGCTCGAGGATGCGCTTGGGTGCCTGCGGCACCTTTTTCAGAATCTTGGCTTTCCACCACGCGTCGAGGCCGAGCGTCGAGACGCGGGCAATATGATCGTAACTTGCGCCATTATGCGCAAAAAAGTCCTGGGCTAGGTCTTGCGGACGTCTCACCATCGCACACACTCCCGTCTCGCCGTCGGACTTTCGGCACAGCCGAGTGTGCCGGACGCGCGGGCCACCTCGAGCGGCCTTGCGGTATCAGTCTCGCGCCCGCCTCAGGCTTTTTTGCGCTGTTAGCACGCGCTTTGCGCAAAAAAAAATGCGTGGAGGTTAGGCGGTTCGCTCCGCCCGTCCTGACGGGGAGAACGCAGCCCCAGCGTTCACCTATTCTGATGCGGAGACGCGCAAGGGCGCTGAGTTTCCCGACACCCTCGTCGTCCCCCTCTCAGGGCCTGCCATCCACCTCGATCATCCGGCGGGTTTGCTGGCGATTGCACTTTCCATGCCTCGACGCCCCCTGGACGCCGCGGTTGGCCGGCGCGACGGCGGCTCACCCCCCTTTCTCGCGCGTGCCTACCGTTAGAGATCGACGCGGTGCGCGGCAACGGCGTCTTCGTTCCACTCCAGACCAATTCCGGGCCGATCTGGAATGTGGACCTGGCCGGCCTTGACCTCGAAGGGACGCTCGAGGATGGGATCGGCCCAATCCTGCCATTCGAGCCAATGCGCCGTCTCCGTGACACGCATGACGTGGGCCGCAACCTCGGGATAGAGATGGGTGGACATGGGGACGCCAGCGGCACCGCAAATGCCGGCGGCGCGCAGCCAGCCGGTAACGCCACCGATGCGCATGAAGTCCGGCATCACAAAATCGCACGCCTTGCGCTGCAGCGCCTTGTGCAGATCTCGCGGGCCATAGAAGTTCTCGCCGATCTGGATGGGCGTTTTCAGCTCGGCGGCAAGCCTCGCATACCCATCGAGGTTGTCGTAGACAATCGGCTCCTCGATCCAGGTGAGACCGAGGTCGTCGATGGCATGACAGCGCTGCAAAGCTTCGGCGAAATTGAGCCCCTGGTTGAAGTCGACCATCAGGTGCATATCCGTGCCGACGGCTTTTCTGACCGCGGCGATGGTCGCCAAATCATCGGCGAGGCTGGCGCGTCCCAGCCGAAGTTTGAGGCCGTTAAAGGCGCCTTCTTCACGCAGCGCGATCGCTTCCTCCGCAACGGCCTGCGGTGCCTGTAACCACAAGCCGTTGCTGTTGTAGGACGTGACCGGTCCGACCGAACCGCCGAGCAGAACGCAGAGCGGCATGTTCGCCGCCCGCGCCAGCGCATCCCAGGCCGCCATGTCAAGACCAGCGACGGCGATCGCGGCCAGCCCTTCATAGCCAACAAACTGCAAAGACCGGCGCGCGGTATCGTAGAGCTCAAACGGCGCAACGCGCCGCCCCTGGAGCGCGCCGCCCAAATCATTGAGCGCCGGGACCAGGTAGCGCATCGACTTGACGATATAGGGTTCGAGGTAGGCGCGGCCGACGACACCTTCCTCGGTGGCAAGGTCAATGAGGATCACTGGCCACTGCGTCATGGTGGCGATGCGCGCAACGAGGGGTCGCTTCAGCTGAAGCACCAAGGGGCGCGCGCTGATGCTGCGCAAGGTCAAAGTCGGAATCGGCATGCCGGATCTCGCTACGCTGTCTCAAGCCTGCTTATTTCACGCCGAGCAGCCGCGTTGTAAATTCACTAAGCGGTATAATTAGCTGGGGTTTGCGATGCCACGTGATGCGGCGAAGACGCGAAAGCGCATTCTCGATGCGGCCTATGCCGAGTTTCGCCGGCGTGGCTACAGTCGCGTGAGCATGGACGAGATCGCGAGTGCCGCACGTGTCACCAAGCGCACACTCTACTATCATTTTGTCAGCAAGGATGCGCTTTTGACCGCCGTCTTGGAGGCGCAGCATCGGCTGGCATTCGATGCCTTCAAGACGTTCGGCGATCGATTGTCCGGCTCGGTGGAAGGCATCATCGAGGGTCTCTTCAGCGAGCTTGCGGTCTGGGCCGACAAACCGCGCTGGGCGGGTTCCGGTTTCACGCGCTTGGTGATCGAGCTCGCCGATCTTCCCGGCCACCCTGCCCGCCTGATCGCGCGTCGCCACAAATCGATGCTCGAGGCGCATTTGGCGGATCGGCTGGCACAAGCCGGTGTCAGCGCGCCACGCGAGCTAGCCCGCGAGATTTGGCTGCTGTCGGAGGGTGCGATCTCCCTCATGCTCGTGCATGGCGACCGCGTCTATGCGACGGCGGCGGCGCGTGCCGCCAAGAGCCTACTCGACAAGCACCAAACGCCAATCTCGAGCCGGCGCAGGGCATGAATGGCCGCGTCAGCGCGGGCGCACGGGCAAGGACGCAAACGGCACGAGGCCCCAGGGCAAGAGACAGGTCACGCGCTGGCATGCCTCGAGTGGCCGCTTGGCACATGGGCAACGCGTTGAGAGGAGGCTATGGTGAAGCCGCCGCCGTCGACAGTACAGAGAGCAAGCCCATGGCCCTGGAAGGCGCACCGCACTACGGTTTGAGCGACGAAGAGCTTCGCAGCATGCCGACGGTCTATCGACCCGACCTCTTCAAAGGCAAGGTCGCCGTCGTTACCGGTGCCGGCAGCGGCTTTGGCTTCGCGATCGCCACGCTGTTTGCTCGCCTCGGCGCCGATCTTGCTATTCTCGGACGCAACGAGGAACGCTTGGCGAAAGCCAAAGTCTTCTTCGAGAGCCTTGGCGCAACCGTCTATACCGAGGCCTTCAATATCCGAGACCACGAGCGCTGCGCGCAATACGTCGCCAACGTCTGGCAGCACCGTGGGCGCCTCGACGTCCTCATCAACAATGCCGGTGGACAGTTCCCGCAGCCCGCGCTCGACTTCAAACCCAAGGGTTGGACAGCCGTCATTGACAATAACCTCAATGGCACCTGGTACATGATGCAAGCCGCGGCCAGGGGCTGGGTCGAGCGCAAGGCATCGGGCGCGATCGTCAATATTGTTGCCGACTTTTGGCGCGGTATGCCGGGCATCGCCCACACGGCGGCCGCCCGCGCTGGTGTCGCTTACCTGTCGAAGAGCGTAGCCGTGGAATGGGCGCCGCTCGGCATTCGCGTCAACTGCATCGCGCCGGGTGTGCTCGAGACGTCCGGCTTCGTGCACTATCCACCCGAGGGCCGGAAAACTTATGCGGAAGCCAACCCAATGCGGCGGCCAGGTGACGTTTGGGATGTCGCCGAGGCCTCGATCTATCTGGCAGCGCCGTCGAGCAAATTCATTACTGGGGAAGTCTTGACGGTCGACGGCGGCCAGCAGTGCTGGGGTGACCCTTGGCCTACCGGCCGGCCCGAGTATTTCAGGCTCGGATGAGAGAGCGGCGCGATCCTGACGCCGAAACCGAGGGAGATAACATGCGACTGATCGAGCGCAGAACATTCCTGGTGCGCCTGCTCGCGACCCTACCGGGGGCAGCGCTGCTCTCCGAAGAGGCGCGCGCGCAGGTTGGCGAACACGCCGTGCGCATCGTCTTTCCCTTTGCTGCGGGGGGTGGCGGTGACGCGCTCGCGCGGCTGCTGGCTGAGCACATGCGCACGGGTCTCGACCGGCCGGTCATCGTTGAAAATAAAACGGGGGCTGCCGGCCGCATCGGGGTTCAGGCGGTGAAGAATGCGCCGCCCGACGGCCATACGATCCTGCTGACGCCGATCGCCCCCGTGGCGATCTATCAGCATGTCTATGACCCCCTCGGCTATGACCCGTTCACCGATCTTGAGCCTTTGTCGCAAGTGGCAACCTTTGAATTCGCGCTGGCCGTCGGACCACAGGTTCCGGTGAAGAGCCTGCGGGAGCTCGTCGGCTGGCTCAGCGCCAATCCTGGCGCCGCAAACTACGGAACTCCAGCCGCCGGCACGCTGCCGCATTTCTTCGCCGTCTCGTTCGCCCGTGCCAGCGGCCTCGATCTGCGTCACGTCGGCTATCGTGGCTCGGCCAATGCTCTGACCGACCTTGTGGCTGGCCAAATTTCGATGGTGGTCACGACCACGTCCGACCTGCTTGAAATGCACAAAGCCGGGCGCATCCAAATCCTGGCCACCTCGGACACGCAACGCTCGCCGCTGCTGCCCGAGATTCCCACCTTCAAGGAGGAGGGCTACGCCATCCAAGGTACCTCCTGGTACGCCATGTACGCTCCGGCACGAACCCCCTCCGAGGTCGTGACCCGGCTCAACAAAGTCATTGTGGCCGCGCTGCGTCGGCCCGAGGTTCGGGAGCGGCTGTTGGCCCTTGGCCTCTACGCCACGGGCACCTCACCCCAAGAGCTGGCAACGGTTCAAAGGGCCGATTCCGAGCTGTGGGCACCGGCCATCAAGGCCTCCGGCTTCACAGCCAAACAATAGCAGCCCAGGGGCAAATGCGGAGGCCGCCAGCCCGGCCGATGCGCGGCGCAGCCGCGCCAAGTCTCAGCGATGACGAGCAGGAGAGCGGTCCTGCTGTGGGACCCTTTTCAGCGGGGATGCCAACGGCCCGGACTACCAGCACGGTCGTTGCCAAAAGCGCCAAGGAGGCCTCACTGCGCCGTCATTGACCGAGGTTTGCCATGGGTAATCCCGCAGCCGAAGCGTACTGGGCGCAATTCGCCCGCGCCATGAAACTGGACGGGGTGCGCTACACCGTTGCCTCCTTCGGCGATAGCGCCGCCCTAGCCGACAAGCTTCTCGCGCTCGTGCTTTCGGGTCGCAAGCGCGCGACGGCCTCCCTCGCCCGCGACTACCGACGCGCGGATAGCCTACCGTTTCCGAGCATTGGTGAGTTCATCGTATGGCTCGACGGCACGGGCCGGCCGCGCTGCATAACGCGTACGACAGAGGTCGTGGTCAAGCCCCTGTCGCAGGTGGACGATGCGTTTGCCTGGGAGGAGGGCGAAGGCGACCGCAGTCGGTCCTGGTGGCTGACGGCCCACCGCAACTACTTCGCCCGGCAGGCAGAACGCGAAGGCTTCCCCATGCACGACGACATCGAAACCGTGTTCGAGCGCTTCGAGGTCGTTTGGATGACCTAGCGCGGCCAGGCAAGAGCGTGTGCTCCTGAACCAACTCGGGGACCCTTGTCGACGCTTGGGATAAATCCTGGCGGCCAACTGGTTGCACGCCGAACTCGGGCTCCTCATCACCCCCAGCTCTGGGTCGCCCAGCATCTTTTGCGAAAGAGGCTGGCGTGATATGCGCGAGCAGCGACGAGGGGACTCACTTTTCTTGCCAAGGCCCTGGGGCCATGCACATCTGCATCTTTTGCGGCTCGAGCCCTGGCCATGATCCCGCCTATCGGGAGGCCGCCGCAGCTGCGGCCCGCAGTATGGCCGAGAGTGGGGCCGCCATCGTCTATGGCGGCGGCCGCGTCGGCCTCATGGGAGCCGTCGCCGATGCCGCGCTCGCCGCGGGGGGCGAAGTCATCGGCGTCATGCCGCGTTCACTCGTTGCGCGTGAAATCGCCCACCGCGGTCTCAGTCGTCTCCAGGTCGTGGAGACGATGCACGAGCGAAAAACAACCATGAGTGGCTTGGCCGATGCATTCCTGGCGCTTCCGGGCGGCGCCGGCACCCTGGAAGAAATATTCGAGCAATGGACTTGGGGTCAGCTCGGGATTCACGGCAAGCCGTGCGCCTTTCTCAATGTCAAAGGCTACTTTGATCCCCTTCGAACCATGCTGGACAAGATGGTCGCCGAGGGCTTCTTGCTGCCGCCCTTCGTCAGCATGCTCACGTTTTCCGACAATATTTCCCTAATCCTCGCGGGCTTTCGCGCCTATGCGCCACCCGCGAGCAAGTGGACCTGGCGCGCCGAGGTCAAGCCATGAACGCCCCCATTCGCGTGGCGGCCGCGGTCATTCGCGACCGTTCCGGCCGGCTGCTCGTGGTACGCAAGCGCGGCACGACGGCGTTCATGCAGCCCGGCGGCAAAATCGCCGCCAATGAAGAGGCGCTGGCCGCCCTTGCCCGCGAGGTACTCGAAGAGCTTGGTTGCCGCATAAGGCCCGCCAGCGCACGGTATCTCGGCCAGTTCGCCGCGCCGGCGGCCAACGAGGCCGGCGAACAGGTGCTGGCCGACCTCTACGCCGTCGAGCTCGACGGTGATGTGACGCCCGCCGCCGAAATCGAAGAGGCGGCCTGGGTCGACGCGGCGGCCCCTGACGCCTATCGGTTGGCACCCCTGACACGCGACTGCGTCCTACCCCTCCTCCTCGCGGCGTGAGCCGCCACCGGGACGCGGGCCGAGGCAGACCGCGGCCAGCACGCGGCGCGCGCGGCGGCCTGCTGCCGCCCCTGGGCGGCGTTGGCACGGGTTTTGGCCTGCCGCGCGCCATCTCAGCAGCGCGGCCACGCCCGTCGACCTTGGAAAAGTCGTAAGGTGAAGGCATGCTCTCAAGCGTCCGGGGAGACGGCAGCACCCGCGGCACCGCGCGATTGGCAAAGTCTATAGCGGGCTTGCCCCGCACAGCCGGCCGGCTCTGCACAGCGGCTTGGGACGACAACAGCAGGGAGCGTTGCACGACATCATGAGCTTCCCCGTTACCGAACACGTCGCCCGCAGCCCGCGGCACACGTCCTTCTATCTTGCTTGTGGGTCGCCGCAGGCAACACCCATCATCTTCCTGCACGGCTGGCCCGAGCTGTCCATCTCCTGGCGACACCAACTCCCCGTGTTTGCAGGCCTTGGCTTCCGCGCGGTGGCACCGGACATGCGTGGCTATGGCCGCTCCAGCGTTTATGCGCGCCACGAGGACTATGCCCTGCAGCGGGTGGTGGCCGATATGGTCGAGCTCATCGATAGGCTCGGCGCCGAGAAAGCGATTTGGGTCGGCCACGATTGGGGTTCGCCGGTGGTTTGGTCGATCGCCCAGCACCATCCCGACCGCTGCCATGGCGTAGCAAGTCTCTGCGTGCCCTATATCCCCGGGGGGTTCACGGTTGAAAGCATTGTGTCTCTTGCCGACCGGAGCGTCTATCCCGAGGATCGATTTCCCGTGGCACAATGGGACTACCAGCTCTTCTATCGCGAGAACTTTGCGGCCGCATGCGCTCAATTTGAACGCGATGTGCGCGCCACCGTTAGAATCCTTTTCCGCAGAGGCGACCCCGCGGGCAAGGGCCAACCCGCGCGCACCGCAGTGGTGCGCGCAAACGGCGGCTGGTTCGGCACGCAACAATCGGCACCGCAGGTGCCGCGCGATGCCGCGGTGTTGGGTGAGGAGGACGAGCACCGCTACGTTGCGGCGCTGGAGCGCAACGGCTTTTTCGGTCCAGCCAGCTGGTACATGAACGCCGACGCAAACGCCGCCTTTGCCAAAAGTGCCGAGCCCCATTGGCACCTGAGCATGCCGGTTCTGTTCCTGCATGGGGCCTACGACTACGTCTGCGAAACGCTCCAGTCCCGCCTCGCCGAACCCATGCGAGCGCATTGCGCTCGTCTATGCGAGAGGATCGTCCCTTCAGGGCATTGGATGGCGCAGGAGCAGCCGGTTCAGGTCAATGCCGCCCTGGCAAAATGGCTGGCCGAAGAGCTTCCTGGGCTATGGGTATCGATGGGCGAGGGCACGCCGCACCGATCCACCTGATCCCGTCATGCCGAGCGCGCGCCTTATACCCAGGCTCAGGCCGCGACGGGCAAGTCGAGAACGATCTCGGTGTGCCGCTTATAGTACTCAATCGACAAGCGAGCAGGGTCGGGCGTGTGCTGTTGGCGCATTTGCGCCAGCGTTGGCGCGATGCGGCGCACGATCTCAGCAAAGGGGCCGCTGAGTTTTGCTGTGGCATAGCGGCCCCCGGGCAGGATGCCTTCCGGCAATCCGTATTGCGCGGCCGTTTGTCCAGGCTTCAGCGCGACACAAGCCCGGTATTCCCGGCTGACGACATCAAAGGTGGCAAAGAAGCGGTTGCCTTTCAGAGGAACCCGCTGCTCAAGCCTTTGAAAGGCATCCGACAGAAAAGGATCGCCAAATGACGTCGTGTAACCCACCCGTATCGTCGCGCGCTCAATGATGGGGTAGGGCAAGGGAACGCTCTCCTTGCCTGAGCCTACCCGAGCCGACCGCTACTTCAAGAAATAGTTGGGGATCCACGAGGAAAGCCCGGGAATAAATATTACGAGCACGAGAACCAGCGTTTCAGCGAGCATGAAGGTCCACACATGCCGGTTGGTCTGGTCGATGGGGGTCTTGGCAATACTCGTGGTGATAAACAGCAGTGGTGCCGTCGGCGGCGATACCGCTCCTATTTGATTGCAGATCACCATCACCAGCCCGACTTGGAAGGGGTCGAGCGCGTAAGCTTTGGTGACGCTGACGGCGACCGGGGCAAAGACAAGCAGGACAATGAGCGAATCGACAAAGGTGCCGAGTAGGATCATCACGGCCGCGAGAATGAGGAGGATCATGGTTGGGCTGCCGGAAAGGCTGGAGACGTAGCCCAGCACCATTGCGTCGAATTGCAGATAGGACAGGACCCATCCCATCGGACCCGATACGGCGATGATACCCGAGACCATGGAGGTGGTGATGGCGGCATCGACGAGAATGTCGGGTACCTTTGCCAGTGTGATCTTTTTCTCTACGAGGTAGCCCACGATAAAGGCGTACACGCAGGCAATGGCCCCAGCCTCGGTGGCGGTGAACACACCGGAGAGAATGCCGCCGACGATGATGAGGGGAGCCAGCAGTCCCGACCACGCCGAGCTGACCGAGCGCCACAGGGCACACAGGTCGAAGCGCGCGGTCACCTGGCGCAGCTCGGGATAAGCGGGGTGATAGGTGTAGAGCTTGATGGTCAGCATCAGCGCCAGGCCGATCAGGATGCCGGGAATAATGCCGCCGAGGAAAAGCCCGCCAATCGAGACCTGCGCGATGGCGCCGTACACGACCATCGTCATGCTCGGCGGAATAATCGCTCCCATGGTTCCGGCGGTGGCAATGAGCGCGGCGGCAAACCCCGGTTTGTAGCCGGACTGCTTCATGGTTGGGATGAGAATCGAGGCAATCGCCGAAGCATCCGCCGTGGAGGAGCCCGACACGCCGGACATCACCATGCTGCCGACCACGGAGGCATGGGCGAGCCCTGCGCGAAAGTGGCCGACCAGGGCACGCGCGAAGTCGACGAGCTGCTTGCTGATCCCTCCCGCGGTCATGATTGAGCCGGCGAGAATGAAATAGGGCATCGCCAACAGGGTGAAGGAATCGAGTTGAGCGAACATCTTCTGGGCGAAGAGCGGCATCACGACCTCGGGCAGCAATGCCATGCCAACGAAGCCGATCAGCGCAATGGCAAGCAGGATCGGGATGCCCAGCAGCATCACGCCGAGAAGGGACGTCAGCAGAAAGCTGATCATGGCGTCCGCACCTCCCTTGCCACCTCGTCGTCTTGCGGTGGCGGAAGCTCGCCCGCGAGCCGCCGGATAACGACCAAGGCGAGATAGGCGCTGCCCAGGATCATGCCGTAGTAGGGATAGCTCATGGGGATCTCCAGCCCCGGCGAAACAGAATTGCCTGTGACCAGGGAGACCCGATAGCTGTAGTAGGCCGTGGCAACGGCGAAGCCCACCCACAACAGCTCGATCGTCAGATCTAGCGCCCTATTCAAGCCAACCGACAAGGCGCGCCGTATGGCCTCAACGGTGATGTGGGCGCCGCGCCGATAGGCAATGGGAATCGCCAGGAACACGAGCCAGATGTGGCCGAAGATCTGAACCTCTTCGCTCCAGCTCGGCGTCGCGTTGAGCACGAAGCGGCTGAAGACCTGCCAGGTCCCGATCGTGACCATGGCCGCGAAGATGGCGGCGACGCTGAGTTCCATCGCACGATCAATGCCGGCAAACAGGGTTTTCATGCTCGGTCCTCGGCAGGCGGCCGGATGCTGCGGCCCGCCCGCGCGCTGGATGCTGGCCAGGAAGGTCCGGCCCGCAGCAGGGTCGGACCTCGGCAGCCCAGACTATTGTTGGGCTAAGATCTGCTGCAAAAGATGCTCGGCCTTGAGTTTGGCAGCCATCTCCTGCTGAAAGCCGGCGGCAGCCTTGCGCGCCTCCGTCATGTCCGGGCGCGTGATGGTCATGCCACGCTTTTGCAGCTCGGCCAGCCCCTCCGCATCCCGCACCGGCGACATGGCACGCGCAATATCGGTTGCAAGCTTGGCGCCCTCAAGGACCACCGCTTGCTCCTTGTCGTCGAGCTTCTTCCATTCCGACAGTGAAAAGGCCACCACGGTTGGATCAAGCAAATGTTGGGTTAGCGCATAGTACTTGGCAATCTCATAGAATTTGAAAGAGGCAGTCGTGGTCGCCGTGTGTTCGTAACCGTCGAGCACGCCGCTTTGCAAGGAGGTATAGACCTCACCGAAGTTCATCGGCGTCGCCGATGCACCCATGGCATTGACCGCGCCAACGAATACCGGCGTCGGAATGGTGCGGATCTTGAGACCCTTCAAATCCGCCACCGTCTTGATTTCTTTTTTTGCGGTGGCGACGTTGCGATAGCCCCAGGAATAGAGGTAGCCCAGAACCTTGAAGCCGATCGCCTCCATCTCCTGGGAGAGTTCGGCCCCAACCGGACCATCGAGCACGCGCTGCACATGATCGTAACCCGAGAAGATGAAGGGCAGGCCGATCACGCCGCACTTGGCTTTGCAGAAGTTGGCAAACTCGGCCATGCCGCCAACGTGCACGCTGGCACCCGAGCCGAGCTGCATGGCTTCGATCACTTGACGCGACTGGCCGAGCCCGCTGTTGGGAAAGATCTTGACATCGAGGGTTGGCGATTTGGAGTTAACGTAGTTGGCAAACACCCAGGAAAACATCTGATGCTCGGTGCCAACGATGTCGTCGGCACCAGCGTGATTGATGCGGATAACCTTTTTGTCGGCCGCCTCGGCGCCGGCGGCAGCGAGTAGGCTGGCGGCCAGCAACGCCGCCCACAAAATTAAAATGCGCCAGCCGACGCGACCACAGCCTGGCATCGTCTCTCTCCCCAAATTTGCCGCTTGGCGGCTTGGTTCTGACCTCCGCCAGGATAATTTATCTGCTGCGCCGAAGCCACGACGTTCCCGGGGCGTCTGCCGGGCAATGCGCGCGCATCAGGGCCCGGACCCGACCAAAAGCCTGCTAACCCGGCCACGGCTAAGGAAAAAGATCGCCACTCAATCGCCACTCAAAAGAAATCGCATCTGACGCTAGGCTGGGGAGCATCCTGCCCAACTCTAACGCGAGCAGCGAGACGTCATGGATCCCTTTCTGCGCCGTCCCATCTCTACTACGTCGCTCCGGGTCACCCAGCTCGGCCTCGGCGGCGCCACGCTCGGCGACATGCGCGAGAGCATCTCCGAAGCTGAGGCCAGCGCCACCATCGAAGCTGCGCACGCGGCCGGCATCGGTTACTTCGACACCTCGCCCTGGTACGGCAACGGCAAGAGCGAACTGCGCTTCGGCCACGTGCTGCGCACCAAGCCGCGCGACAGCTTTGTGATCTCCACCAAAGTCGGCCGCGTCCATCGGCGTCCGGCCGAGCCCGATAGCTACCGACACCCCGCCTGGGCCGGCGGGTTGCCGTTCGAACCGCAGTTCGACTACAGCCGTGACGGCATCCTCAAGAGCTACGAGATGAGCCTCGCCCGCCTCGGTCTCAATCGCGTGGAGGCGCTGCTCATTCACGACCTCGATCTGCGCTTTCACAAATCGGAGGACGGCATTGCCCAAAGATTGGACCAACTGGAGGCAGGAGGCGGATACCGGGCGCTTGCCGAGCTCAAAGCCCAAGGAGAGATCGCCGCCATCGGCGCCGGCATCAATCTTGTCAGCATGATCCCGCGCTTTTTGCAGCGTTGGCCGATCGACTTCTTCCTCGTCGCCATGCCCTATACGCTGCTCGAGCAGGAAGGTCTCGAAGAGCTTGAAATGTGCGCGGCACGGGGTGTGTCGGTTGTCATCGGGGCGCCCTACGCCTCCGGGATCCTGGCGCGCGGCCCGGGACCCTCCGCGCTCTACCGCTATCAGGTGGCCGAGCCCCAGATCATTGCCAAGGCGCAGCGCATCGATGAGGTCTGCCAACGCTTTGGTGTACCGCTCGCCGCTGCCGCCCTGCAGTTCCCGCTGGGACATGGCAGCGTCGTCTCGGTCATCCCGGGTCCATTGAGCACCGAGGAGGTGCGCAAGAACTTGAGCTTGGCGCGACGCGAGATACCCGACGAGCTATGGGCGGAGCTCAAGGCCGAAGGGCTCATGCGGGCCGACGCACCAACCCCGCGCCTGGCGCCGCCAAGCCTTTAAAGTCATTCCGCCGCCGCGCGCACCGGACCCTCGTCAACCGGCAAGCCGAGCGCGCGCCGGATCGATTTATGGTAATGCGCCAACGCCGGCTCGTTGCGGCCGTACACAACGTGGCTTTGCGCGCCCGAACTGAACCCCAACTGCATGGTGCGGCCGGCCGGAAAATCCTCGGTTGTGATCACCTTGATGGCAAGGGCAAGGTTGGCATCCCAATGGCGCTTCTCGTCCGCGGTCTCGATCGGCCTCGGAATATAGAGCGAGGTCTCCATGACAGCGCGATCGGTCCGGCCATCGACAGGAAAGATACGAAATATTTCCATATGATCGCCCTGGGGGGAGAAGATGGTGTTGGCGAACATCGAATAGACGATGGTCGTGTTCCACATCAGGTCCCACTCGCTTTCCGGCAGGGCCTTCAGGCGGTCGAGCTTGGTGCGCCCGTAAACCAAGCGGAAGTTCGGGCCAAACGGGGTGAAGTCACCCACGTTGTGCACCAGGATGTCGCGCAGGCTCTCCTTGTGCAGGAAGCCGAAGTGATAACCCTCATGAAACGTGTCGACGAGGAGTTTCCAGTTCATCTCCTCGTGCTGCACGTGCCGATCGTGGAAATGGTAGCTCTCAAGCTTCCAGGCCGCGAGATCCGCGCCCAGGCCGTTAAGCCACGGGTCGATGTCGAGATCGCTGCCGCGCGCGCTTCCCGGCGTGGGCAGCACCCAGACCATGCCATACTTCTCGGCCAGCGGCAGGGGTGTCAGGCCCGGCCGTTCGGCGCGCACGCCGGGAAAGGACGTCGCTTCCTCGGGCAGACCGCGCAGCCTGCCGTCGTTGCCGTAGGTCCAGCCGTGATAGGGGCAGGTGAACGCCCCTGCACTGCCTGAGCCCTGCGCGACCTTGGAGCCGCGATGGCGGCAGACATTCAGGAAAGCGCGCAGCTTGCCGTCGCCGCCACGCACGATCAGGATCGGTACCCCCGCGAAATCATCGGTGCGGTACGCCCCCGGCTTCGGCCAGTCGCAGGAGAGGCCCATGACCAAGGGTCGCTGGCGCAGCAAAAGGTCTTCTTCCCGCTTGTGGCGCTCAGGGCAGGTGTAGGCCGTAACCTCGTTGTGCCATGGCGCGTCCGCCATCGCCGTCGTGTTGGTGTCAATGTAATTGAGCAGCTTTTTGAGGAGATTGATCTCTGCCGCCCGGTCCATCTTGGGTGCTCGCCAGCTTCAATTGGGGCTGGAATTCTAGTCCCCGCCCGCCTTGGCGCGCTAGCCCCCTTGCGCCCCCGCGCCTGACCGGTCCGTGCCACCGCAACGGCCAAAGCGATCGAACGATCCCGGGCAGCGGCAAGCCCACGAGCATCACGGCAGGGGTCGCGGATCCGCCGTGCTGGCGAGCTCTGGCGCAACCGTCGATTCCTGCACGCGCGTTGCTGGCAGGGTCGTGCTTCGGTGCTGGCTCAGCGCGAAGCGCACGAGCACGCCGATCGCGGCGGCAAGCGGTACCGCGATCAGAACCCCGACAAAGCCAAAGAGGTAGCCAAACGAAAACAGGGCAAACATCAGCCAAACCGGATTCAAGTGCACCTTGTTGCCCACAAAATAGGGCGCCAGCACGTAGTCGGAGAGCCCCTGCCCAACAAGGAAGATGGCAAACACCAAGAGAATTGGCGTCCAGACCAGGCCGAATTGAGCAAGGGCGACAGCAAGCGACAGCACGAGCCCGGTGAGTGAACCAAAATAGGGAACGAAACCGAGAAGCCCCGAGGTGATGCCGATCAGCACCCCATGATCCAAGCCAATGGCGCGCAGGGCCAGGGCGTAAAAAGCGGCAAGGATCAGGCAGAGCGTGCCCTGTCCGCGCAGGAAGCCCGCAATCGTTGTGTCGATTTGGCGCGCCAGCGCCCTAACCGTAGGGCGCTGCTCCGCCGGAACGAGATTGTCGAGCGCGGCGATAATGCGGTTCCAATCGTGGACCAGGTAGGCGGTGATGATGGGTGTCACGACAAGGAGCGAAAAAATGGAAAGCAGCATCCGGCCATCTGACCAGAGCGCGCGCAGGACCTCCGCGAGCCAGCCGGCGCCGAGGCTCGCAAGCTCGCCGCTCGACCGTTCGGCCTCCTCCATTCCCAATTCGATGATCTTGCTCATGGAGGGATGGGTTGGATCGACGGCCAAGGCCTGCAGCCGCCGGACATAGCCTGGAAGCTTGTCGATCAGAAACGCGAGCTCGCTGGTGAGGATCGGCAGCGCGAGCAGCACCAGCAAGATCAGGCCGGCAAAGAACAGGACAAGAATCAAAAGCGTTGCCGCCGCGCGGTTCAGGCCAATGCGCTCGAGCCTATTGACGAGCGGATCGAGCAGGTAGGCGAGCGCCAGTCCGGCGACGAACGGCAACAGCACCTCGCGCAAGAGCACGGCCACGATGGTGATGAGCGCGAGCGTGGCGAGCCAAAAAATCGGCCCCCGCATGGGGGTTTTGGCGGGGCTGCCACCCGCAGCCGAGGACGTGAGGTCGGGCATGCGTGCTTGCCTTATGTACTGTCTCCTCGCCGAGGCGAACGCCCTTTTTGGTGTGTGCGCATCAGCAGCCTTCGACAATCGGGGAATGCCCTGACGCGCCGTCGCCCTTTTTATCCTGGGCGGCTTTAGCCTGGGGTGCCGACGCTCAAAGGAGACCGAAAAACCGATTCACCATATTGGCGAGCGGCGAGGCGGCGCAGGCGAGAGCCCTGGCGTACTTCCCCTTAGGTGGGCGAGCCACGCCCCCCAACGGGTTTGTGCCGATTACGCCTGAGCGATCCGGGCGCGAGCATTGGGGCTGGCCGCAGGCTTGCACAGGACGGATGGACGAATGTCGCCCCCAACGTTGAAGGTATTCTCTCTAAGCGCTGGCGTGCTTATGGCAGGCCTGGCTTTGCCGCTCGCCGGCGTCGCGCGGGCGGAGCCTCCCCAGCCCGCGCGATTCGGGACCGCGAGCCCCCCGCAACAAGGGGTCAGCCGCGTGCGGGCGACCACGCCGATGGCCCGCTGCCTCGCAACCTGGGATCGCTCCTCGCAAATGTCGAAGCGCGAGTGGAAGGAAACCTGTCGGCGCGTGGTGAAGAACAATCCAGGCTTATACAATAAGCCGTTTTGATGCTGGCTCACCGCGGCTTGGCGCGGCACCGAGGCCCTAATCTCGGCGCGCGTCGCTGAGCGCTTGGATGGGGACGGAAACGACGTTGGGACTTCCCCATGCCGTTGAAATCCGCACCGCGTTGGAAAAAAAGCGCATCGTCTGCGTGAAGAGGTTGCTGACAAGGGCAACGACACGCCCCTCGCAGTCAAGCACCGGTGCGCCCGAAGCACCGTGATCGAGGACAAGCCGATCGTCCCCATCGTACAACTCGAGCAACGCGGTGCCCGCGAACTTTTCCCCGCCATATTCGACAAAGCGCCCGCCGGCAAAGCGGAGGCGGTTCTTCGGGTAGCCGAGGCTCACCAAAGGTTCCTCGGGCACCAGCGGCTGCGTCCTGATGTGCAGGCTGCGCCCCGGCGCAAATGGGCGCTGCAATTCGAGCACGGCAATCTTTTCGGCGTGAGCCCCGGCCAGCTGCTGCACGCGAACCGCAACCAAGTGCGTGCTGTCCGCATCCAAAATCTCGATTTCCTTCCAATCTTGCGAGGATAGCCGCATGGCCTCGGCCACATGCCCGGCCGTTGCCATCGAGGTTTGGGACAGGAACCAGCCCGTGCCGCGGATGCCGAGAAGATCGACGTCCGCCTTGCGCTCCTCCGCGCTGAAGTGCCGGGTGATGCTCACGATGGAATGCGTGAGCGTCGCCGGATCGACGCATCCGGCCACGGCGCGCGCGCTGCCCAGCACCAGGACGAGCAACCAAAGCGCGCACCGCAGGAACTCCCGCGCCCCGACACACCGCACGCCGCGGCACCTGACGGATCTCGGCCGGCCACGCTGCGGATTGACAGGGCCGATCGCCCGCGCGCTCGGCGCTAAGACGCACACACTTCGCCCGGGCATTGTGATCGTTCCCCGTTCCCTCATTCCCCCAAGGTACGGGACGGATCCTAGCCGACGGGGACCAGGCGTAATCCTGCTATCGCCGTGGGCGTGGCTTTTTCGTGCCCTTGTTGCGTTTGTGTCATAGTCCGCGCCACCGGCGCGCCAGGCGTGGCGAAGGTCGAGAAAAAACCCTGCGCTGAAGACGGTGTGCGTCGGCGACCCAAGCGCGCGTACGCCCGCGTTTCTCCCGAGGCCTGAAGCGGACCCCGCGGGTTACCGGAGCGGCACAATCCCGGGCGCCGCCGACGATCGCAGGAGACAGAGATACCGGCTCTTGCCGGGATTGGCGCGGCGCGACATGCTTGAGACCCGCAAGACCTTGGCGTCAGGAGCGTCGGTCCATGAGCATCGATTTTCTCATTACCTCGTTGATCGTCGTGGCTTCGCCAGGCATCGGCGTCCTTTTCACACTGGCGGCCGGGCTTTCGCGCGGTTGGCGCGCCAGCGTCATTGCTGCCTTTGGCTGCACGCTCGGCATCGTTCCGCACATGCTGGCCGCCGTCATGGGGTTGGCCGCCCTCATGCACACCAGCGCGCTCGCCTTTCAAATTCTCAAATACCTGGGCGTCGCCTATCTCCTCTACATGGCCTGGAGCACGCTCAAAGAGCAGGGCGCCCTCAAGGTCGAAACGGAGCTCGGGGCCCGTTCTGCAACCCAAGTGATCGTCTCCGCCATCCTCCTCAACCTACTCAATCCCAAGCTGTCGATCTTCTTTCTCGCCTTCCTGCCACAGTTCGTGCATGCGGACGAACCGCAGCCGCTCGCGCACATGCTGGGTCTGAGCGCGGTCTTTATGCTCATCACGTTCGTGGTGTTCGTGGGCTATGGCGTGTTTGCCGCCGTCGTGCGCAATCATGTCATCGCGCGCCCACGGGTGCTGACCTGGCTGCGGCGCACCTTCGCGGGCGGGTTTGCCGCGCTCGGGGCCAAGCTGGCGCTGGCAGATCGCTGATCGCGACGAGGGGCCTCAGAAGCCGCTGCGATAGAGCAGGCAATAGCGCTCGACGTTGCCGGGGAACCAAGCGGCATAGTTTCCCCAACCCTCGTACTTCGGCAGCTTCACCTCTTTCATGGCCGTGTCATAGCACTTGCCCTCGTCGGCGGCGGTCTTCACGACGGCGGCGAGGTCATGCATGTATTGCAGGAGGTTCTCGACATCCTGTTTGTTGCCGAGACGGCCGCCGGGGCCGGGGTGGCCGGGGATGAGCCTGTCCCAGTCCATCGCCAGCACGCGCTTGAGCGAGGTCTCCCACTCGTCAAGCCAGCTGTCGGGCATGCTGCGCCAGAACACGGCTTGGATGGGCACGAAATCCACCGCAAAGATGAGCTTTTCTTTCGGCAGGCGCATGACCAGCGAATTGTCCGAATGGTTGCGCCCAACGTAAAGCAACTCGAGCGTGGTATCGCCCAGGGTGAGGGTGCGCTGCTGGTCCACCAGTTCGTCGGGCATGACGATATTGGGCGGCTGCAGGCGCTCGAGTTGGGCCTTGGCGTTCTTATGGGCGATAAAGCGCGCGCCCAGGTCCTTGAAAGGCTGCCCACCGGTGATGTGATCGTAGTGGTTGTGACTGTAGATCACGTACTTGATGGGCTGGCTCGTGACCTTCTTGATTTCATCGATATAGGTCGTGACCGCCTGCGGACGCCCGAGGCCGATGGGATCGGTGGCAATGACGCCCGCCGACGTGACCACAAACATCGCCTGGTGGCCTTGATAGCGGAAGACGTAGACGTTGTCGGTACCCTCAACCTTGGTGGTGGCGAAGGTGGCGGGCGCGGCCGGTGTCGCCGGCGGCGCCTGGGCCAAAGCCAACGAACTCGGCAGCAGCGGGGCCGCAAGCCCCAACGCAACAAGCAATCGAAGATGACGCATCGGGGCATCCTTTCGCCGACAGCAACCGTCACGATGGTGGGCGGCAGGCGCGGCGAGGCCAAATCACAAATCGCTGACAAGGGCGGCTCCCGTTGGCCGGCGAAGGCGACCCACCCTTAAAGGACGGGGGTCGGGCGACACGCCAATTGCCCCGTTTGAACGGCTTGGACGCCTGTGGCAGATGGCGCGATTAAGAAACGCGGCCCATCCAAAGCCTCCGCGTCTCTCCAAGCCTCCCGGGCCCTATGGGCTCTATGACCTCCGTCCACGCCACGCCGCTGGAAAGGGCGTGCCGGCCATCGCCCCACAGGGTCATGCACATGACCATGCCGCCAGGCCCACAAAAAATCGTTGCACCTGCGACGGATCGCGCCACCCCGCCACGTTACCGGCACGGATCTCGCTGGGGACACTGTGAGAGGCATTAAGATGCTCAAAGCTGTCCTCCTAGCGTCAGCGCTTATCATGGCCGCCTTGACGGGTTCGGCCCCGCAGGCGTCAGCGGCTGTTCAGCCCCACTTCGGCAAAACCACGACCAACTCGGTCACTCCGGTTGGCTGGCGTCACCATGGCCACCATCGGTTTGGGCACTTCCACCATCGCCACCACCGGTTTGGCCACTTCCATCGGCGCGGCTTCTTCATTGGCGCACCGGTCTATTCCTATAGCTATGGCTATGGGTGCAGCTGGCTGCGCCATCGCGCCCTGGTCACCGGGAGCCCCTATTGGTGGCACCGCTATCGCGCCTGCCGGCGCGGCTGGTAAAGCCCTCGAGGAGGCCGCGCCACGGCGCGGCCTTTCTCGCTGACCTCAAGACGTACCGGCCGAGGAGCGGGCGGGGATCAGAGCGCCGCTGCGGCGGCTGCCGCTTCGAGCCCCGCATCGTAGTTCCAGATCCATGCGCGCTCTTGCGCTTGGGCCGCTAGCTGTTGGTCGCGCGCCCCAAGATCGCTGCGCGTGGCATCATAGCGTTGACCGTTGACGCGGGCGCTCAGCTGGACGCGCGCGGTCCGTTCCCGGCGCACGGCTTCGTAGATACGGAGCGCACGCGGCGCAGACGTGCGGTCGGCACGCGCCAGCACCGCCGCCAAGGCCACGGCGTCTTCGATGGCTTGGTTGGCCCCCTGCCCCACGTGCGGCAGCATCGGATGGGCCGCATCCCCGAGCAGGGTCAGGCGGCCACGTGTCCAGGCCGGCAGCGGCTCCCGGTCATACAAGCCCGAGCGAAACGTCATGCTGGCGTGCGCAATGATGGCCTCGACCATGGGGTCCCAGCCCGCAAAAGCCTGGGCAAGCGCCACAGGATCACCCGCGGCCGACCAGGACTCGCGCGTTTCCTCGTCGGTGCGCACAAACCCAACGTAGTTGACGAGTTCGCCGGCGCGCACCGGATAGACCAGGAAATGCTTGCCCGGGCCCAGCCAATTTCGCATGGCACCATGGGGCCAGGCCACACTTGCCGCCGAAATCAGACCTCGATAGGCGACCGAGCCCGACGGTAACGGCGGCGACGGGGCCACCACATAGGCCTGAAGCTTGGAGTGAATGCCGTCGGCCGCGACGACAACATCGGCAACCACGCGTCGGCCGTTGGCAAACGTCAGTGAGGCCTCCTGTGCGTCCTGTTCAAAGGCGATGCATCTGTGGTCGGTGGCGATAATGTCGGCAGGGAGCCGGTCCACGAACATCGCCAGTAAGTCGGCGCGATGCAGGCCATAAAACTCGATGGCATCGCCGAGCGCGGGCGGCCACATCGAGGCAATATAGCCGCCATCGGCGCGACGAAATTGTGGATCCGACCAGCGCGCGCCCCACCGCAAGAGTTCGCTTCCAAGCCCAAGCTGGCGCAGCATGCGGATGCCGTTGGGTTGCAGCGCCACGCCGGCGCCCACCTCGCTCAGCGCCGGCGCCTGCTCATAGAGGCCGACGGCAATGCCTCGCTGCAGCAGGGCATGGGCGGCCGCGGCACCGCCGATGCCACCACCGACAATGGCCACACGCAGCGGCCGTTGGCTCATGGGCACCACCGATGCATCTCACACGCCTCCGACGCGGGAGCCTTCCGTTTGGCTTTCTCTATCACGCCGCCCCATAGCGCCGCTGGCCTTTGCAAAAAGCGCGCATCCCCCTTGATCCTGACAATGGCATCGGTCCCGTGCATCAGGGCATTGCCATGCTCCAGTCTCTCGATCCCCGCACCCTGACATTGGCCGCATCCGGCAAGGTTTGAAGCGTACCGTTGGGTGGCGGTGCGATATCGTACGCACTTCAGCATGGCTGGTTAATCGCGGTCCAGCTACCATCAATTTCACGCAGTTTTCGCAGGTACGATCAGCGGGGTGCTGCCGCCGCCCGGGGCGAGATGAGCAATCTCTTCTTGCCCTGCCGATGGGCGTGGCATGTACCATGACGTCCCATCCTTCGCCTTTAAAGAACCGATGCTACGGACCTGACGCACTCCACGTGCTCTCTCAGGCGTTCGATGCTGCCTGGGCCGACATCGCGGGCCTCTACGGCGACGACCCTTCGATTGTTGAGGACGCACGCAACAAGTTAGCGGATGCCCTACTCAGGGCCGCTGATCGAGACGGTGCCAACGATGTCGAAGGGATGCGCAGAGCCGCCCTTGCGATGATGGCGCTCTCCTTCAGACCGCGAAGGTAGAACCCAAGCGACTGGCTGCGCTTCCGTCGGCAACGAGCACCCCTGCTCAACGGGACGATGGGATCGGCCCACGACGAGAGGCGCTGCTCAGCAGGATCGCGTTCGGCGAAAGGGAATTCGGACTCTCCTGCCCAGGTCCGCTCATCCCGAACAGGGCCGTGACCTTCCAAGCAACGCGCCTAACGAGCACGACGCCGGAGATGGTGGCCACATGAACGAAAAGGCGGAGCTTACATCAGAAGCAATGGTTCCCTTGGGGTCAGCTGTATCGAGTCGGAGTTTTTGCCTCGAGCTGCGCTCGAAGCCGTCGTCCCGCGTGGGGCGCGCGCGCGCGCGTCAGGTGAACCTGATGCTCGGCTTGGCAACCATCAGCCAGAAGATTGCCAATACTGCCGAAAACGCCGGGAAGCCGAACCAGAACCAGGTCCAAAACAGCCGGTGATATTCCGCCGGGAGCGGCGCGTTGGAGCTGACCGCGATGGCGGCGAGATTGCGCATGCGCATTTGCATCCATACCACCGGTAGCCAGAAGGCGCCGGTGATAAGGTACAGCACGAGCGACAGCGCGATCCAACCCTCCCACAGCGACCAGCCCATGTACCAGGCGAGCGCGACGCCAGTTGCTGGCTGCAGCACGACGGCGGTGGCCGTAAACAAGAAGTCCGCAATCACGACAATGCGCGCGACAGCCAGGATGCCGTTCTTTTCGCCGGCGAGATGAGCCATCAGCATGAAGAATGCAATGCCTGCCCCCGTACCCAGCAGCACGCTGGCGCCGATGACGTGCAGAAACTTCAACGGCAAATAGAGCATCAGCGATCCCTCAGGATAGCAAGCGCCACTGCCATCAGCAGGACAATGGGCCAGATCTTGAGCAGCGGGCCGAGGGGCTCGATCCATAGTCGGGGCAGAAGCAGCGTTCCCATCACCGCGTAGAAAGCGGCAAGCGCGATGCCAGCCCAGAGCGCATATTTCGTGGCGCGCCGGAAGAAGATCGCGACACCGATGGCAAGATCGGCAAGTCCACCGGCAATGACCGCTGCCCCAGCTAGGCGGCCCGCGCCGCCCTCTTGCATCAGATCGACACCGTTGGCGTAACCCGGACCAAGCGAGAGCAGGCCGGTGATCATCCAGAAGAGTGCAATTGCGGCGATGAGGATCGGTTTCAGAACGTAGAGCCGCGCAAACCAACGCTCCTGGACACTCGCTGGCGCCGCCGCCAATGCCTGCGCCAGCGGCCGTGGCCGAATGCCGGTCAGTTCAGTCCACGGTCCCGGATCACCAATGGCACCGCGACGGAGTTCGAGGCGCGCATTGGAACGCAAGGGCGGTCGCCAGCCGAGCCAGCCAGCAATATCCCCGAGACGATAGAGGATGGCCGCGGCCCAGGGCGAAAGTGCAACGAGCCTGGCGGGGCGCCAACCGAACCACTGACGATAGAGTGCGACGACGGCGGATAGTGACAGCCGTTGCGGCCCAACGAGTTCAAGGGTCACGCGTGCCGGCGCGTCCGTACGCAGGAAGAACATCACTGTTGCGGCCACATCGTCGAGCTGGACGACCTGCAACGGGCCGGTTTGTGGCAGCGTGGGCAGGACCGGTAAGGCGGCCAACCCGCGGACGGCAGCACTCCCGCCGTAGGCCGCCCGTCCGAGCACGACCGACGGGCGCAGAATGACCCAGTCGAGGTCACTGGTCCCCACCCACGACTCTCCCTCTTGCTTGGTACGCGAGAATGCGCTCTCACCTTCGCGCTCGACGCCCACGGCGGAGAAATGGATGAAGCGCCGCACCCCCATCGTTTGGCAGGCGCTGACAAGGGCCTTTACTGCTTCGCTATGCACCTGACGCGCACTTTCGCCGGGCGCATCCTGCAAGATGCCCGCGCAGTTCACGACGGCATCAATCCCCCTTAGGTGCTCAAGCCATTGCTGCGGCAAAGTGAGCTCTGCAAGGTTGGCTTTCAGCCACGACAGGCCGTTCGGAACAAATGCGGCGGGTACCCTGCGGGCCAGCACGACCACCTGGTACCCCTCTGAGCGCGCGTGGGCCACAATCGCGGACCCGATGAGGCCTGTGCCGCCGATAATGAAAATGCGCATCCGGTTGCCTTCGGGCAGGGAAGAGCTGGCCTTTATACCAGGCGTAGCGTGCTAACTGCGCCGCCAACGCCTGCCCCCGTATTCTGCCCAGTCTAACGCTGTCTGGTGCTCCCCGGGCTCGTTCCAATCGGCTTTGCAGAGGAACGGCTCCTCGCAAAAGTTTCCGGTCGCGCGGGACCACACTGGGAATGGGGCGATGCGCGAGCACACGCGGTTCTATCCGCCCTGCCCTTTTTTGGGACCGGCGGGCCTTAACGGCTCGCGCTATTTCATGGGGCGATGTGAACCTCGCGCACAGCCCGCCGTTTACGAGTGTGCCCAACTTTCGGCAGCTACGTGCTGATCGAAGCCGGTGTGGCATTCTCCAGTTGAACCGGAGCCTTTACGGTGTCGGCGCTACCCCATTTTAACGGCCAGTCCCAGCGACCAAGCCTTGCGCACAAAACCTCGCCCAAACCTAAGGGGCGTATGTCCGGCGACCTGATCATAATGGCGGCGTTGATCGGGATTAGCCGTGCAATTCTCGGTCGGCCAAAGCAGGGGCCAATCAAACGGACCCTGACGGGACTAAGTGACGCGGTATCCACTCACGGGCACGGTCGAGGACGTGAAGCGGAGAAGCCAGCGGACATTCCGGCCAAGGGTTGGAAGGATATCGCCTGGCGAGTCTACGAAAACGTTCAGAATGACCGCGTCTTGTTGGTGTCGGCGGGTGTGACCTATTACGGCCTGCTGGCGCTCTTCCCGGCGACAGCTGCAATTGTTTCGCTTTATGGCCTGTTTACCGATGCCTCCACCATCAGCGAGCATCTGCGCCTCGTGTCCGGTTTCCTTCCGGATAGCGCGCTTGAGGTCATCGGCGATCAGGTGAAGCGCATTGCCGCGAAGGGTCAGGCAACCCTAGGCTTCGCATTCCTGGGAACGCTCGCCCTGTCGCTGTGGGGAGCCAACGCCGGGACCAAAGCAATCTTCGACGGGCTCAATATCATCTACAAAGAACGCGAGAAACGTGGGTTTTTAAAGCTGACGCTGTACTCATTGACCTTCACAATCGGCGCAATGGCACTTGCGCTTGTGTCGTTGGTGGGCATTGTCGCAGTTCCCCTGGTGCTCAAAATGCTGGGTATTGCTGAGCACTCAGGCGCAGGCCTGCTGACGCTCCTGCGCTGGCCGGCGCTTTATCTCATCCTTCTGTTTGGGCTGGCGTGCCTTTACCGGTATGGACCTAGCCGGAGACGTCCACAGTGGCGGTGGGTAACCTGGGGCAGCGCGCTCGCCGGCGCAATCTGGATCATCGGCTCGCTCCTGCTCTCATGGTACGTCTCGAACTTCGGCACTTATAATGCGACCTACGGCTCACTGGGCGCCGTGATCGGCTTCATGGTGTGGCTGTGGCTATCGACCACCATCGTGCTGATTGGAGGGGAGATTAACGCGGAGTTGGAGCACCAGACGGCAAAAGACACGACCGAGGGCGGAAAGAAGCCAATGGGTACACGCGGGGCCAAGATGGCCGACGAAATTGGCGGCGCTCGCGCCTGAACCAACGTTGCGGCGACGCGTTATCGGTCGAAAACACTCTGAAAGGACCGCACGCCATGGCGCAGAGCCCATATGAACGGACGACGGATCAATATGCGGATTTCACGGACGAGAGGACAGTCCAGGCGAGCAAGATGACCGCGCAAACCCAAGACGCCACCAATCGGCTCGTCGAACAGGCGCGCGATGCGGGCACTGGCATGCAAGAAGTGACCGGCAACATGAAGGGGGCGCTCGACAAGTCCCTCCACGATCAGCCCCTGGCCACGCTGGCGTTGACCGCCATTGTGGGCTTTTTCCTCGGAGCGATCTGGAAGATGTGAGCCCGGGGACCACAGGAGAGTGCCGTGTTCGCGGGGCTAATCCATAAGGCCAAATCGGCCGTAATCCACGTCAGTCGCAAGTATGTGGCGCGTGCGGCTGTTGCGATTCCATTCGTTATTGCGCTGGGCTTTGTGTTGGCGGCCATAGCGACGACGCTGATCGAGCGGTTTGGCAACGTTAGTGGCTACTGGATAATGTCGGGTGGTCTCGTAGCGCTCGGTGTGGTTGCTGCCATCGCCGTGTGGATCAGAGAGCATCGAGCGGAACTGGGGGAGGACAAACCTCAAGACCCGCAATCTCGAGAAGCGCAAACACGCGTGGTCTTCCCGCCGGCGCAGTAGATCAGCTCCTCGTGTCGCGCTGCCTTAACCCGGGCGTCGCAAGCACGCGCGGTTGCGTCAATGAGGCCCCCAAGCCCATCTAATCGTTGAGGTTCTTCGCGATCCCAAAGCCCGTGAAACGCCGCAAGCAACGCACTCCCGTTTCGCCGCGTCTAAAATCGCCCGAACGGACTTGGGACGAAGCGCCGGCGATCGCGTCGACATGCAGTCAACTCGCGCAATGGGTGAGGGGGCGATTGCTCGCGTGGCCGGCGCGCGGCCTGCACGTGGCATCGGCGGGAAACAACGGAGTTAGTCAAACTCTAGGCAGGCGCCTTAAAACTTTATTTTGACGCCCCCGTAGATGGCCAGCGGCGCAGCGGGAGTGATGGTGCGCGGATTTTCCAGCACCGTCGCGTTGCGCCCGACGCCTACCGGGGCGCCCGCCACAGTGCGCAAAGCGTCGGTGTCGAAGTACGTGCCGAACGTCGCGTAATCCGTGTTGAAGAGGTTCTTCACCAAGCCATAAACCTCGACCTTGTCGCTGAGTTTGTAGCCAGTGCGCAGGTTGATGACCGCGTAGCCCGGCAACGGTCGATCGTCATTGCCTTCATCACCGCGGAAGAACTGGCTCGACACGGCGATCAAGTCACCCCCCACCCGCCATTGCGGCGTCAGCCAATAATCAAAACCGAGTTTGAAGCGGTGGCTGGGGATGCTCGGAATGTGGTCGCCGGGCCGCACCCGGGCACAGTTTGGCGCCTGATCCTCTGGATCATCGGGTACGAATGAACTGCAGGGGACGCCGACGGGGGCATCGGGCGACGCAATTTCGAGGGCATTGCGGAAAGTGGCATTGACGAAGGCGTAGGTCGCATAAAAGAACAGCCGGTCGGAACGGTAGTTGAGGGCCGCTTCCACGCCCTCGCGCAGGGTATCGCCCCCGTTGATAAAGAAGCCGCGGCCCTGGATCGGACTCGCCACCGTGAGGATGTCGTTACTAATGAGGGTGCGGAAATAGCCGAGGCTCCAGGCGAGCGTGTTGCTTCGGGCCGCACCCAAGGCATCGCGCCCCGCGTACCCCGTCGCCATTTGGCCTCGGAGGCCCGCCTCGATCGTCCTTCCCACCACCTGCTGCAGGGGCGGGTCAGAGACCAGAAAGTTCTCAAGTAGGCAGGGCCGCTGCGGGTCGGCGCAGGCGAGCTCGGCCGGAGTGGGTGCCCGGTTCGATTCCGAATAGCCGGCGTACGCCGTCAGCTGCGGCGACAGCTTGTAAGTCGCGCCGAGCATGGGATTGAAGCGCTGAAAGGTGTGATCGCCGTTGAGGTCATCGTCGCGCTGGTCCTCAAGCTTGATGTTGGCGAGGTTGTAGCGGCCACCCACCGTCAGGGCCAAGCGTTCCGTCACATCTAGCGTGTTCAAAAAATAGAGCCCGTAGTAGTGGGTGCGAACCAAGAGATCGACGGGCGTTATCTCCACATCACCGGCATCAAGGGCGGGGTTGAGGGATTGGTCGATGATGATGCCGAGCCCAGACACCACCAGGGTCCGCGGATCGAGCGTGCCGAGCTCGCTTTGCGACTTCGCCCGCGCCTGGCCGAGATCGAGGCTGGCGCCGAGCAGAAACTGATTGGGCCGATTGAAGAGGGGCGCTTTGCTGACCGCCTGCAGGGTGCCGCCATAGGAGAAGGAGTCCACCGACACTTTGTCGTTGCCGCCGAGCACGGTGTCGGCGCCGCTGGGCAGACTGGCGATGGGTAGGTTGACAATCGTGCCATTGGCACGCCGGCCGAACAGGACGTCGTCGGCTTCCTCAAGACACAAGAGACCCGCGTTCGGACCTCCCGGATCGCAGGCGATTGCTTCCGAGACGTTACCGTCCGGGCGCTTCTGATTGAAGGCGCGGTAGTAGGTGTTGCCGGAGAGCTTCAACGTGTCGGTGACCGAGACCGAGCCCGTCAGGTTCACCATATGCATGCGATTGTCGAATGACTGCGGGGACGTGAAGACATTGGCACGCCGTTCGTCCAGGAGCTGGACGGGCGTTGGACCCACGACACCAAGAAAGGTCTCGGCAAAGGTGTAGTTGAGGTGCACCTCTGTGCTGGAGCCTTTGACGCCGAGGTCCCAATACGCCCGCTTGGCGGAAGCGGGGGAGTGATCCCGCCAGCCGTTCTCGTCGATCCACTCGGCCGCGACATAAGAAGCCCAATTCCCCCAACGCTGCCCCGCCTCGGCGGCAACCTCGGCGTGCCCGAACGAGCCGATCCGGCTGTCGACCGTTGCCCCCTGAAAGCTGAAGCCGTCCTTCATAATGATGTTGACGGCACCACCCAGCGCATTGAGCCCGAATACCGGATTGTTGCTCATCATGATGATGTCGGCGATGGCGATCTGGGGGATCAAATCCCAGTTCATCGCGTCACCGAACACCTCATTCATGCGCACGCCGTTTTGGTAGATGGCGAGGCCTTGCGGTGTGCCGTTCAGAGGCGAGGCACTAAAGCCGCGGTATTGCAGGTCCGTGGCAAGCGGGTTGCCCAGAGCTTCGTTGATCGTGGCGCCCGGCACATAGGTGTTGATCGCCTCCGTAATGGCGGCTGAGCCGGTGCGCTCGATCTCGCGCGAGGGAACGATGCTGATCCCAGCGGGCACCTTGTCGAGCGGCAGTTCGCTGCCGCCGACGGGAGACATGCGCACCTCGACATTGCTAGCGGTGGCAGCGGTTGGCGCGCCCGGCGCGGCGGCCTGAGCGGGTGGGACAGTCGCGGGCGCCGCCGTCACTGGTGGCGCTTTGGGCGCTGCAGGCGGCGGCCGCGCTGCTTTCTTCCTCGGCACGACCACCTCCATCTTCGGCAACACCGGGGAGGTCGGGGCAGGGGCCTGTGGGGCCTCGGTCGGCGGCTCGGACGAGGGCGCCGCCGGTTGCTGGGGCTCGCTCGGCGTCGGGCCTTGGCCGAAGGCCCCGTCGGCGAGCGCGAGCACGGCGAGGATCACTGCCAGGCTGCGTCGGGAAATCCGCATCCGCTCTCCAGGCAAGATTTCTTGCGAGGGTATGCGCCCTACTCGTGTGCCCGCGATGCCTTCGAGGCAAAACTGCATTCTTGTCCGGGTCAAGGGCCGTACCTGGCTGGCCGCCGCCGCTGCGGCAATTTGTTGAAAACCTGCGGCCGACGCGCACCAGAAGCCTGGCGGAAGCTGCGCACCCCTGCGCGCGACCACGACGCGATAGGCTCCGGCGCGGTCTTGGCCCTCATCGCCACACTCTCCCAGTGATTCGCAAGACGGCATTTCAGACCCTTTGACCCGGGGATCGATGATGCGCCGGAGGGTTGCCGGCAGCGGGCAGCGAACCGGCGCCTGACGCGCAGTGCGTGACGTGGTGCTGTTTGCCGCTGGGCGGTCCTGCGCACACTAGGGCTGGGAACCCGGCGGGCACAGCCAAGGCCCGCAACCCGCGTGCCGCAGCAAGGCAGCAACCGCGGGGAACCCCACTGCAACGGCGTGCGCGGCGGCCCGGGCGCCCCCGGCAAGGCTTGTCTCTGGATTGAGCGTAAGGCGCGAGGGAGCAGCGACCCTCGTTTTCAAGGGTTCGCGCTCACATCAGAAATGGCCGATCCGCAAAAATGTAGCTGGACATGGAGCGGCCAACTCAGTTTCTTGCCTGCATTCGGGGTATCAGCCGGCGCTTGGGTTTGGCAAGCGGCCGTTGTGAGGGGGTGCTATGGACTCATTTCCGATCAGGACAGGGGTGCTCGCGCTCCTTACCGCCGCCCTTGGGGCCATCACGCTTGTGGTCATGAACCACGCCCAGCAGCTCGACAAACAGGGCACCATCGTGATCGCCGCCGGCAATCCCCAGTACGCGGAGCTCGCCCAGCGTTATAAGGAAATTCTCGCCAAGTTTGGCGTGCAGCTGGTCGTACGGCAAACCGTCCCGTTTAAAGATAAAGAGGGGCGCACGAGCATGCGACCGCTCGAAGGGCGGGTCACGCTCCGGGCGCTCGTCGACGATCAGTCAGGCATCACGGCGGGCTTCGTCAAGGGTGACCTCGTCGGCAGCCTGCAGGGCAGCCTTGCGACCGAGAAACAGAAGGACCGCCACTCGGAATACTCCAAGCTTCTCTCGGTCGGGCGCCTCTTCAACGAGCCGATTTGGGTGTTCACGCGCGGCGACTTGCCCATTGCGACCTTGCGCGACCTCAAGGGCAAACGCATCCTGATCGGCACCCGCGATAGCGGTGCGCGCGGCGTCACCCGGCAACTCTTGAAGGCCAATGGGGTGATCGATAAGGAGACCGCAACCTTCATCGATCAGGATCTCCCGGGGGATGCCGGTCCGCTGCTATCGGGTACGGCCGATGCGGGGGTTATCGTCATGGCTGCCGATACGGACAAGATCCAAGAACTCCTGCGCGTTCCCAACATTCGCCTGATGGACTTTGCGCGTGAGGCGGAGGCCTATACCAACCGCTTCCCCGCTCTTTCCAAGGTCGTTCTGCGCCAGGGCGCGGTGGATTTCGATCCTTTGACTCCCACCGAGGACATCACATTGCTGTCGACCGCCGTCGCCCTGGTGGTTCGTCCGGACATGCAATCGGCGCTCGTTTCGCTGCTCACGCATGCCGTGGTGCACAATCCAAAATCGGGCTTCGATAAGAACGGTGACCCCGTCCTGTTCTACCGCGCCGGCGAGTTCCCCACCGCCAATGATCCCGAGTTCGAGGTGCCCAATCCCGCCCGCGTTCTTTACAAGACGGGCGAGCTGCCCGTGGTGCTCAAGAGCCTGGCGCCAAAGGCCTACAGCCTCGGTGTACCGTTCTCCTACACGGCCTTTATCAATGAGCACTGGACGACGCTGATCGGCGTACTCGGCATGCTGGCGCTGTTGCTGCCACTGACACGCGCGCTGCCAGGTCTCTACGTCTGGATGGTGCGTCGGCGCCTGGTGTATTGGTACCGCCAGCTCAAAACCCTGGAACGCAAGTTGGATACGGGTCTCGCAAAGCAGGACACTGAGGCCATCCTGGCGGAATTCGATCGCATCGATTCCCATGTGAGAGCCATCAGCGTGCCGCCCTATTATTCAAATCAACTCTACGACCTCAGGGGACACATCGAGCTGGTGCGCCAGCGACTTGCCGCCAAGCCCCAGCCCATCCGCATGGCCGCCGAATAAGGGGCCCTGGGCGAGGTTCGCATCGGCCGCGCCGCAAGGCAGCGGCAATTCCTGGGCTGAGCGCTGGCCTTGCCAGCCAATTGCCCATTGGGGAGAAGATTATTTTTGGGCTGCGGCGCGGGGGTCGAAAGGGCGAGAGGAGCCGCAAAACCTTCTGGTGCCGTTGGTTGTAAGATGCCGGGTTCGCGATAAAATACGCAACCTAAAGGCGAATTGTGGGGGCATCGTCGCCAGAGTGTGTGCGCCTGTAGCGGCTGCGTAAGTATGCGAGACATCAAGTTCAGGGCCTGGGAAGCGGTTCATCGTCAGATGAACTATGACCCGCGCTTTATCGCCTGGGAAAGCGCAGCCGGCATGCCTCTTTACGCCATCAATCGCGCCAACAAGGAGCCCGATGTCGTTTTGATGGAGTACACCGGCCTGCAGGACAAGAACGGCAAGGACATTTATGAGGGCGACATTCTAAGAGGAAGCAATGGCGGCCTCGTCAAATGCGAGGACGCGCTGCGCGCGTTCTATAGCTCCGCCGAGATTGCCCGACAGCTCGAGGTGGTCGGCAACATTTACGAAAACCCCGAGCTGTTAAAAAAATAGCTGGAGCTCCGGGTCTTGCAAAAAACGCGGGCCACCAACGGTTGGCCGCCACCCCGCCGCTCCATGTCCCTGCGCGAAGCTTAGATAAAGAATCAGTCGACCTTGATCCGCCGCTTTGCTTTCACCGCCGCGCCTGACCTTGCCGCCGGCTTTTTCAGGCGTTCGCGCCGCACGTCGGTCAGCAGCGCATTGGTCTCCAAGCGCACACCACGATCGCCGGCCTCGCTGCGCTGCGCCACCGACGGGGAGGCCATCACCAGCAGGATGCCGGTCATGGCGGCAAGGATGAGCATCGGCTTCATGCCGGCCTCCGAGATGCCTAGAAGGCGAGGTCCAATCGCGGTCCGATTTCGAAGTCGCGATAATGCCTAAGCGGTACGTTCGACGTGCGCCATTCATAGTTTGCGCTCGTCGTCAGCGACATATTGCTGGCGATACTATAGCGCAAGCCAAGCGACGCGGAATAAACGATGTCCTGGCGCCCATCGTTGAGGCCCCCGGTGAACCAGTAGGCTTCCAGGAGCGGCGTTGCAACGATCGACCAGCGCGACATCAGTTTGGCCTCGATCGGCAGCAAGAGATCGAGCCGATAACGCTCTGCCTCCGCGACGTCGGCGAAGCGGTAGCCGAATTGGGCGGTCGGCGAAACGGTGAACGGCCCCCAGCTGTAATCGCGCGTCGTGGAAATCATGAGATCATCGGCAATGAACAACAGGTCCCGATAGACACCGGAATATTCGAAGCGGTGCTCGAAACTAACGCTGGTTCGCCAATCCCAGAGCGTCTTGGTAAGACGCGCCCCGACCAGGGCGAACGTCTCGCTGGCGAAAGTCTCCTCGGCGAAGGCGTTGAAGGAGGAGCGCCCGTAGAGGCGATAGGAAATGTCGGAGGAGAGTTTCCCATCCAAGCGCAGCATCACGTCGGGGTTGGCATAGATATCGCGCCGCCGATCGCTGCGGCTCAACAGAGCGTTGTTGCTGTAGGTTGGCGAAAAGGATACGAACGCGCCCCACGCCGGCCGCTGGGGCAACGGTTGGGTCGCCTCATCGCCGGCCCACGCCGGCTGCATGCCGAGCAGCCCGACGGCGCCGGCCAAGGCATTCAGCTTCCGCACCAAAGTGAACCCTCGAAGCGGTTCCCGCAAACTGGATCGACGGCGGAGGACTAACAACGCGCTAAAAACAGCAGACAAGGGCGGGTGGGCTAAGACAGCAATGCGATGATTACAGACGGATCATTTACAACGGGATGGTGACAACGGATTGAAGGCAAAGCGACTCACTGCGACGGGGGTTGATTCTAAGCTGGCCGCACCCCCAAAGCCAAGACGGTTTTTCGCCCTCCCGCGCGCGGTGCGTGCGTGCAATGCAGCCAATCGCCGCCTACTCGCCGGCGCGGCGGGCGGCCCGTGCACGTGGGGTGCAAAGTTCTGCAGGCAACAGCCCACTGCATTCAGAGGGCACCTCCATCGACAGCGGCGTGTGCACGGCGTCCTCTCCGGTCGTCGGCCGCCCCAGGTCCGCTTCAAGGAGCGTTGCGCCAGCGGCGCACGCGCTCCGCCGAAGCATCCTTGTCGCCATGCCGGGCGGGATCGCGGCTCTCCCTTTTCAGTTGCAGCAACAACAGTTGCTGCGCCGCTCCTGAGCCTGTGCCACCGTCGGCGGTGCGCTGCAAAAAAGGCACGAGGTATCCTGGTCGGGCCGTGCCGCCCGGCCTCGCTGGCGCTGGTAAACTTAACGCCGGGCTGAGGCGGGCAACGGCTACCGTCGCGCTCCAGGTGATTGCTCAAGAGTTAACCTCTCGCACCTGCGCTTGAGGGACCGCCGCCGTCAGGAGTGCATGCGTGCCCGCCGCTTTTTTCGGGTTTTTCTTGATGCCCAGCAGCGCTAAAGGGCGCGAGAATTGTGGCGTCGAAACGAAAGGGGGTGAGAGATCAGCGCGTGTCATGGCACGCATACTTATTGTCGATGATCAGTACCTCGTCCGCTTAGGACTGCGCAGAATGCTTCGTGGCCACCCCAGCTTGAAGGTGGTCGGCGAAGCCGCCGATGGCGAAGAGGCCGTCGCCAAGGCCTTGGAATCCCAACCCGACGTCATCGTGCTCGAATACCTATTGCCCCACATCACCGGTTTGGAGGTCGTACGGCGCGTGCGTGCGCGGCGCCCACAAACCGAGTTCTTGATGTTCACGCTGCATGACAACGAGGTGCTGATCGAGCAGGCGCTCAAGGCCGGTGTGCGCGGCTACCTCCTCAAGTCGGATCCAAGCCGGGACTTGATTGCGGCCATCACGGCGCTTGCCGCCCATCAACCCTTCTTCACGGGCAAGGTCTCCCTGCTGCTGCTCGAGGCCTTGCTGGCTACGCCCGACGAGGCCGCGATCATCACCAACCGACAGCGCTGCATCGTGCAGCTGATCGCCGAAGGCTATCAGACCAAACAGATCGCCAAAATCTTGGGGATCGGCCTCAAGACCGTGGAGACGCATCGCGCCCACATCATGCACCGTCTCGATCTCACGTCATCGGCAGCGCTCGTGCGCTATGCGATCCGGTCCAGGCTCGCGGAAGCCTGAAGCGATCGTTCCGACGGCAGCGGCGCCGACGCTCAACGTGCCTGAGAGAACGCCACACCGTCAGCGCTTGAGGCCGGCCATGTCCTCGAGCACGGCGCACACCGAGGCCGTATCCAGGGCACCCAATCCACGCGCCAGACCCGAGCGATAGATGGCATCGCTGGCACTGAAGAGGGGGGTCGGGCAGTCGAGACCGGCGGCAAATGCACCGATCACGGCCATGTCCTTTTGCCAAATCGAGCAGCGCATGCTGGCAGGCTGGTAGCGGTTCTCCGCCATCAAGGGCGCCCGCAACTCGAACACGCGCGAGGTTCCCGCGCCGGCCGCGATGACCTCCACGATCTGCTGCGGCGCGAGCCCGGCTTTCATTCCGAGCACCATCGCCTCGGCGCTGGCGACGTTATGAATGGCAACCAGCAGGTTCGCGACAAACTTCATTTTTGTGGCATTGCCGTAGGCACCGAGATTGAAGTAGGCGCGTCCAAGCCCCAGGAATAACGGGGCCAGGCGCTCGATGTCAGGGCTATGGCCACTGGCGTAGACGACGAGGTCCTTCGTTCGCGCCTGGGCGCCGGTACCGGACAGCGGGCAGTCCAAGGCGACGTGCCCCCGGCTTGCCAATGCGTGGGCGACCGCGTGCTTGTCGTCGAGCGAAAGTGTGCTCGTCTCCAGAACCACGACCCGGGCCGGCGCTGCAGCGGCAATCATCTCAGCCGTCGCAATGGCCGCCTCCCCACTCGGCAATGAGGTGATGATGTCGCTCGCCGCCGCGGCAACCGCAGCCGCGCTGTCAACGACCTCGACACCCCTCTGCCGGGCGGTCGCAAGCGCCGTGGTATCTACGTCGTAGCCGATCACACGCCATCCACCGGCCACAAGATTTTCGGCCATGGCCCCGCCCATAATGCCAAGACCGATGATGCCGATCGTACCCTGGAGCTGATCGGGCTCACGGACTTTGTCGGCCATCCTCGTCTCCTGATCGCGTTTCCCCTCCCGCGCGCATGATAACGATCACAACGAAGATCGGACAGGCCTGAGGTCGAGCGAAGTTGCCGCTGACGGAAGACTGGATGAGCACAAGGGTTCCCGCGCGACCATTCAGCGCCGCGGCTAAGACGCGCGCGCAGGATCCCAAAGATTTGCGGAGACCTTACGGTGCCGGCGCGCGGTCGGGAGCAGGGTTTGACGCCTCCTGGCCCGGCGGGGCCGCCACGACCACGGTTGTACTGGAGAGGCTCCCGTAGATCAGAACGGCGAGGAGGCAAAGCACCAGGAGGAACATGCATAATGTCTCGAGAGCCTGATCGCGACCGCTCGGATCCAGTTTTGGTCCTAACATGAGATCCTCCACCCGCAATCGCTCGATTTGCTGCATCGGATCACAGCGCAGAGGATGCTCGGGCAGCGTCTGGCGATTGCATCACGCATGGGCCTGCCAGCGCCCTGCGCAATTGTTCGCCCATGGGCCAAGCTCCCCACGGGAAGATCCGCATGTCCTGCAAAGCGCGCCCGATCCATGCCATCTCCATTGCGCTCTGGCGCATAGGTTCGCGCGGGGGATGGCCCGCGCGGTGGTGTTGAGACAGGGGAGGGCGGCCCCGCTCCCGCTGCGCCTACTGGCCCCCAACACGAGACTCCGATGCGCGCCGTGGCATTCCCCGATCCGGGGCCGGATCGATCAATTATTTTTGCACTGTCACGGGAATAAATTCCCAGGTGTCCGGATCTACGGTTTAATGGCCGAATGGTCGCCAAAACGCCATTCGAAGAACTGCTGACGCCCCATTTGCAGGCGGCCTTCAACCTCGCGTACTGGATCGTGCGCAGCCGGGAGGAGGCGGAGGATGTTGTCCAAGACGCCTATGTGCGCGCATTCCGGGCCTTCTCGAGCTTCCGCGGCGCTGCGCCCAAACCGTGGCTCCTGGCCATTGTCCGCAACGTTGCCTATCGCGCCTTGCAAAATCGCAAGCGGGCCGGGAACGTGATTTTCTTCAGTGAAGATCTCAAGCACCGTGACAAGGATGCGGTGAGCGAAGCCGTATCGGCGGAGCCTTCCGCGGAGAGCCTGCTGGTCGCGGCCGATGAGAAACAGCAGCTCCTAGCGGCGCTGGCCGCGCTTTCGGTTGATTATCGTGAAGTGATCGTCCTGCGCGAACTGGAGGGCCTGACCTATAACGAAATCGCCGAAGCCATCGACGCACCCGTAGGCACCGTCATGTCGCGGCTTTCCCGGGCCCGCGCCGAACTTCGCGACGAACTGGGACGGCGGATCGCCAAGGACGAGCCCAATGCAGTGTAAAGAAGCGCACGAAACGCTGAGCGCGCTCCTCGACGACGAGCCGGGCGCCGAGCAACAGTACGCCGCCAAGGCGCATATCGCCGGATGTCCGCTGTGTGCGGAGGTCGCGCGTGACTACCGCCGCATCGGCGCTGACTTGCGCCGGATCGCACGTGTCCCTGCCCCCGCCGATCTCGCCCACGAGGTGCGCGCCCGGCTCGCATCGGAGGCCCAGTCGAGCGATCGCCTCCAGCGCGTCCCTTGGCGACGGCTCGCCCAATACGCCGCCACCCTTATCCTCGTTGCAGCCCTTTCGGGGCTGCTGGGCTGGCAGCTGGCCCGGTCCAGCTTCGAGCAGCGCCGCATGGAGCGCGACGTCGTTGCCGCCCACGTGCGCTCGTTACTCCAGGACAATACCGTGCAAATCGCCTCCTCCGAGAGCCACACGGTCAAACCCTGGTTCAACGGACGCATCGAGTTTGCCCCGTCCGTTAAGGATCTAACGGCGCAAGGCTTTCCCCTGGTGGGGGGGCGGCTCGAGTTCATCGACAATCGGCGCATTGCCGCCCTGGTCTACAAACGCCGGCGGCACGTCATCAACGTCTTTATGTGGCCCGCCGACGGCGAGGCGCGCAGCGCGCCGAAGGCATCAGTGCTGCAGGGCTACAACACGCTGAGCTGGACCGCCGGGGGCATCACCTTCTGGGCCGTGTCCGATCTCAACGCCAAAGAGTTGGCCGAGCTGCAAGGCCTGCTTTAGCCCCTCTCTGTGTCCAGCGGGTGCGGTGACGGTGCGCGTCGGGCCTCCGCACGTTGACGACGCCGCTACAGTACGCGCTTCTTCGGCAACATAGGCCAATTGGACCTGCGCCCGTCCGCACGGACCGGGCGCAGAACGTAACCCCGCGCTAGTGCGCGGCGTGCAACGGCGACTCCGGGGCGAGTACGGCGCCGACCGGCGGTATCGCACTTTTCTCGCTTTGGACGATAAGGCCGACCAGGGTCTCGCGTTCGGCCTTCAGCTCCTCCATACGTACGAACCGGCTTTCACCCAGCTTGTTTCTTACCAATCCGCTGTACTCGATGTTGACGTCTCTTAGCCGCCGGCGAATTGCAATTAAGTCGGTGCGAGTCATGGTGACGTTCCCTCATTGGTCCCACACCCCCGCACGATTCGTGTGACACGATCGCGGCGCTGAAACGGCCGAATGGATGTTTGCCGTACGCGAAATTTAAAATTTCTACGCACTCGGATGAGCCGTGCACACATTGATGCCGCGAATCAGTGAGCAAATGCGATGCGGGCTTTCGGGAGGAAAGCTTTGAAACGAACGTCTCTGAACCGCACCTACGCCAAGAAAAATCCAGCGCGCGTATTCGATAGCCCCTCTGAGATTGTCGACGAACTGCTCCTCACACGGGGGGAGAAGCTCGGGACCCTGGATCGCTGGCGCCAAAGTATCCTCGATCAACTCGACGGCCACGACGCGGAGCGGCGAAGCTATGCCGGCTTCTCCCAACTGTTGGGGCAGATTGAGGAAGCCAAGCTTCGCCTCAGTACCGGGCTGTCGTAGGGTTTGACCCGGGCTGAGGATTACGGCCGGCAGGGAAAGTGGCGGCCCAACGCCACTCTAGTTCTGGGGTTTGCGCATCGGTGCGCCCTTGCTGTAGGCGACGGAGCGCGTGCGACCAGCACCTGACATGGCGCCGATCGCGTCCCCGGCCCTAGCTTCAATTCGTCTGCTTGAACAGTGGGGCGTAGCGCTGCGCGTCCTCTTTGAGGATCTCAGCAAAGCGCTCGGGCGTCGTGCTGACCAGCACCGCACCTTGCGGCTCAAAACGCGTCTTCACATCCGGCATGCGCACGACTTCGGCGATGTCGCGGTTGGCTTTGTCGATGATCGCTTGCGGCGTACCGGCGGGCGCCAGTATCCCGAACCAGGAGTCGTATTGAAACTCGGGCAACCCCGCCTCCTTGAAGGTCGGCACGTCGGGCAACACGCTCAAGCGTTCTGGCCCCGTCACGGCCAGCGCCCGGATACGGCCGCCCTGAATGAGATCGCCCCCCGCCGCAAAGAACGAAAAGCCGAGCGCGACGTCGCCGCGAATAATGGCCGTGTGAGTCTCGGGAAGGCCCTTAAAGGGCAGATGCACGATATCGGTCTTGGTCGTGTACTTAAAGAGTGCACCGGCAATGCCCGTCGTGCTGCCTAATCCCGCCGAACTGTAGTTGAGCTCGCCCGGTTTCGAGCGCGCGAGCTCGACCAGCTCCTTGACGGTTTTGGGCGATGAGTCCGCTGGCACCACAAGGATCAGCGGGGTGATGGCGACCTGCGTCACGCCCACGAAGTCGCGCACGGGATCAAACGCCAAGTTCTTGTTGAGGTGACCGATGACGGTGTGCCCGTTCGAGGACAACATCAAGGTGTAACCGTCGGCCGGAGCCTTGGCGACGCTGGCGGTCCCGGCCAATCCCGGCCGGTTCTCCACCACGACCTCCTTGTTCCAGCGCTGTTGCAGTTTTTCCGCAACCACGCGGGCGAGGAGGTCGGTCATGCTGCCGGCCGAGAAGGGCACGACCAGGCGCACCATCTGCTCCGGATACTTGGCGGCATCCTGCGCCCGCGCCCCATCGACCAAGCCGGCGCAAAGGAGGACGGCGGCAACGAGTTTGACTAGCTGGCGCATGGCAACGTCCCTTCCTTGATCCACGCGTTGCGTCCCGGCCGCGGAGGCCGACCCAAGTGGAGCCTCTGAAAGCCACGAGCTTTGGGGCGGAGCTGACGTGGACCGCCAGCTCGCCTCATGAGTTCAGCGAACCCGCGCTCATAGACCTTGAGAGGATGCGCCAGCCGCTGCCCATGCTAACCCGTCTTCCCGGCCTTCGAAAGCACCGAGCGCCACCAGCAAGCGAGAGCCCTGAGGGCCGCCCGCACAAGGGCCCGCACAAGTGATTGTGCGCCAACGGTTCGGCGCGCGCCTTATCGCCTGCGAGGGAACCCCGGCGACGGTGCCGGATTGCCCGCAATCCATAGGCAGGGGTCAGCACCCCCTGCGGGTGCGGGCGCCGCCCCGGGTGCAGTTTGGCCAAGGGCACCGGCCGCCGCGGGAGGCGGCCGGTGTTGAGCCTTTCAGTTGGGCAGCTGCTCGCGCAAGTTGGCGGCGGCCTGGCGCCAGTCGCCCGTGCGCGGTGCCGATGGATTGGGCTCGTACGCCGGCACGTCGATGGGTGCGTTTTCCAAGGAGGCATAGGGTTGCCGAGGCATCGGCAAGGCGCCCATGCTCGTGGCCAGGGCTTGCAATTCCCGCAGGATGCCCTCACGCCGCATCTCATGCTCAAGGGCGACATTGCGCACGTCCTGCAGGAGCTTCTGGTCGGCACGGTTCAGCGCCTGCCCCAGCGCCCGCACCAGGTCTTGTTCCCTGCGCGCAAGCTGGTTCATGCGAACGCGCATTTCCTCGATCTGCTCAACGAGAGTCGTCGTCATTGCCTATTTCCCTCTTTTGTCGATCGCAATGGCCTCATGACGAATCACTGGGGCAAAAGCATCCATGACGAGTTTGGTGATGAGGAGGCCGCAACGGATTGGAGCAACGAGGCCACGACCAATACGCACGCCCGGAGCGCGCGCCCACCTGAGCCCATCGTCGCCAATCCGCAAACCCGGCTATCCCCGTTAGCTGAAACGCAAAGGCGGCGCGGCGGTCCTTGGGAATAAGGACAGGCGCAGCACCGACACAACGCGATGGAACTGGGAAACTGAACTGACGAGAGCCGCAACCCCTAAAGGCGAATCACCTCACCGGAGCAAGGTCGGCCAACTGAGACAACGGTTGAAGCGGCCCAACATTTCCTCCTCACGGAAATTTTTCGATTTGCTCGGGCGCCGCCGACCCATCCCCAGACCGACGGGCGCGGCAGCCTTTCGCCAGCAGGTGCGCAACGGGCGGGCCTAAAGCACCGCCCCGACACCCTAAAGGCCCAATAGCGTCTTGGCGTTGCCCCCACAAATGGCCGCAATAGTTGCAGCATCAAAGCCAGAGGCGGCCACGTGACCGATGGGGTCGTAGTCGGCCATGTCGAAGGGATAATCGGTCCCCATGACGATCTGGGCGACGCCGTAGAGGCGCACGAGGTCCTGCAGCTGGTGCGGGGTAAAGACGATGCTATCGAAGTAGATGCGCTTCAAATAGGTGGTCGGCGGATGCGGAAGGTTCCCGTGCGAGTCCGACCGCGCCCCCCAGGCATGGTCGATGCGTCCGGCATAGGCGGCGAGGTAACCCCCACCGTGCACCGCTAGAATCTTGAGCTTCGGGTGGCGCTCCAGCACGCCATCAAAGATCAAATAGTGCAAGGCAATGCTGGTCTCCAATGGATTGCCGATCACATTGTTGAAGTAAAAGCGGGACAGGCGACCCGCATCCGTGAAGCCGTTGGGGTGGATGACGACCAGCACGCCGAGCTCCTCGGCCTTGCGCCAGAACGGCGCAAAGGCTGGATGGGACAGTTCCTCGCCGTTGACATTGGTGAGGATCTGCACCCCCTTGAAGCCGAGCTCCTTGACACAGCGCTCGAGCTCCTTGGCAGCCTCGTTGCCGTCCGGCATCGGCACCGTGCCGAAGCCTTTGAGGCGGTCCGGCCGCTGCGCCACGAACTCGGCGATGCCATCATTGATGATGCGCGCCGCCGCAACGGCGATTTCGATCGGCACCGCATAATAGCACTGCGGCGGCGGCGGCTTGATCACCTGCAGGTCGAGACCCATGGCATCGAGGTCGGCGAGACGTTGCGCAAGGCCGGCGCGCGCAATGATGTCGGCTTCCTGCTTTTGATTGAGGTCGCGTGTCTCGGCATTGGCAAACCGCACCAGCGGCGAGGCCGTCGGCGCCAGGTGCGGCTTCACGAACTCGCTGGCCCGCGCCACGCCCACGTGCGAGTGCAAGTCGATGGTCACGCTCTTGGGCCTGACCTCGCGCCCGGGTCTGCCGTGAACGCGTGCCGCCGTCGGCCCGTATTTGTTCCACTGGCTCATGGGATCCTCCTCAACTCAACCGTTCCTCGCCGCCTCTGTCGGGCCCTCCAACAGCCAACAGTATTCCCCGCGTCGGACAGCGGGCTGGCTCAGGGCTGCGCCCATCAATGCACACCCAGGTGCTGGGCGATGATGGCATCGTCCAGGGCGAGTTGCCGGGCCAAGCCGCTGAACACCACGTGGCCCGAGTTCAGAATGACGATGTCGTCGGCGAGGTCCAACGTCAGCTTGATGTTCTGTTCCACCAACACGATCGAAAGCCCTTCGCCCTTGAGCCTGGCAATGGTGCGTCCGACGTCGGCAACGATCTGCGGCGCCAGTCCTTCGGATGGTTCATCCATCAGCAACAGACGTGGATTGCCCATCAGCGCGCGACCGATCGCCAGCATCTGCTGCTCGCCGCCGGAGAGCAGGCTCGCGAGCTGATGCCGCCGCTCGGCGAGGCGGGGAAACATCGCAAACACCGTGTCGAGATCCCAGCGCGTCTTGCCGGCGACGACCGGCTTGCGGGCGGCAACACTGAGGTTCTCGCGCACCGTCAAGCTGCGGAAGACACGGCGGCCCTGGGGCACCAGGGCCACGCCACAGGCGGCGATCGCCTCCGGGGTGAAGCGCGCGACGTTGGTCCCAAACACCTCCACGCGGCCGGTGCGCGGGGGCAAGAGGCCGACGGCGACGTTGATGGCGGTGGTCTTGCCGGCCCCGTTGCGGCCGACGAGGCCAAGCAAGCGCCCCGCACCGGCCGTGAATGACACCTGCTGCAGGGCATGGCTGTCGCCATAGTAAGCGTCGACCTCGCGCAAGCTCAGGGCTTCAGACGCCAAGGTACACCTCGCGTGTGCGCGGGTCGGCGACCACCGCCGCGCGCGTGCCTTCGACGATCACCTCGCCGAAATGCAAGAGTGTAATGCGGTCGGCGAGCTCAAGGGCGACATCCATATTGTGTTCGATCATCACCACGCTGACTTCGCGGGGAATGGCGAGCAGCAGCTTTTGCACGTCGTGGCGCTCGTCGACGGAAAGCCCGGCGAAGGGCTCATCCAGCAACAGGAGTTTCGGGTTCTGCGCCAGGGCCATGGCGATCTCCACGCGGCGGCGCTCCCCGTAGGAGGTCTCTGCCAACCGCCGCTCGGCGATATGATCGAGGCCAACGCGAGCCAGCACGCCGCGCGCGCGCTCGATGAGATCATGCTGGGCGCCAAGATCGCTGACGGCATTCCAGCGCAACGGGGACAGGCCCAGCAACGCCAACATGATATTGCGCACGATGGTTTCGCGCGAGAAGAGCGTAATGATTTGGTAGGTGCGCGCCATGCCAAGATGCGCGCGCTGGCGGCAGGGCACGCCTGAGATGTCCCGGCCGAATAGCTGGATACGACCGGCATCGGGGGCGAGCTCGCCCGTGATCAGGTTGAAGAGCGTGGTCTTGCCGGCCCCGTTCGGTCCGATGATCAGCCGCCGCTCGCCCGCCGCAACAGCAAGGTTGACATTGCGGGTCACGCTGAGCCCACCAAAGGACTTGCTCAAGCCCGTAATCTCGAGCGCCGTCATCGCGACGCCTCCGGCTGCTCCGCCGCGCGTTGATCTGTCTCGTGTTTGCCTTGCAACGCCTGCCAGCCGAGGCGCCACAAGCGCACCGAACCCGGCACCAGCCCCTCCGGCATGAAGCTGATGATCAGAATGAAGATAACGCCAAGCACCAGGTTCCAACGCTCGATGTAGGCGCTAACCACGTTCTTCATGATCACGACGATGCCGGCACCGACGATCGGCCCGAGCAGCGTGCCGCTGCCCCCGGAGATCACCATCAAAAGCGCTTCCGCAGAGGTCGTAAGCGCCACGACCTGCGGGCTGATGAACTGGTTGTAGTAGATAAAGAGAAGCCCGGCCACGCCCGACCAGAAGCCGGAGAAGAGGATGCTCAAAAAGCGGATCAGCCAGACGTTGTAGCCGAGCGCCGTCATGCGCCGCGCCTGGTCGCGGGTCCCGGCCAGGCTCGCCCCAAAGGGCGAGCGGACGAACAGCGCCATGCTGGCAAGCGCAAGCAGGAAGACGAGAAGCGTCGCGTAGTAAAAAGCCGGCGCCTGCGCCAGCGACAGGCCGAACGGCGCCGGTCGGCTTGCCACGGGAATGCCGTTGTCGCCGTTGGTCAGGCTCGCCCAACGGTAGGCGATACCCCACAGTATTTGCCCCATGGCCAGCGTGATCATCAGGAAGCCGATGCCGGTGGCTCTCAGCGCCAGCACCGCAAACACCGCCGAGGCAGCGAGCGTGACAATGAGCGCCACCGGCATGGCAAGGATGTGCGTGTGGCCGGCGGCGAGCAGCATGGCCGCGGCGTAACCCGCGATGGCAAAGAGGCCGGCGTGACCAAGCGAAGTGAGGCCGGCGTAACCGACCAGCACGTTCAGCGCCAGCGCCAAAATCGCCCAAATCAGGATCTGACTGGCAATATTGATGTAGTAGGAGTTGCCGACCCATAGCGGCAGGCTGACGAGAAGAACCAGGGTGATTGCCCCCGCCGCGTACTGCGAGGTGCGGTCCCTCACGACACCACCCTGCCGAACAGACCCTGCGGGCGCAGCACCAGGATCACCAGCATCGGCAAGAACAAAATCACATAGGCGAGATCGGGGAACATCGCCTGGCCAAAATTATAAAGGAAGCCGATGAGGAAGCTGCCGACCAGCGCACCCAGCAGGCTGCCCGTGCCGCCCAGGATCACGACGATCAACGCCAGTGGCAGCATCTCGAAGTCGAGCCCGGGATAGACCGAGAGGTAGGGTGCGCCCATGACGCCGCCAAACCCGGCGAGCGCCGCACCCAGCGCGAACACCAGCGTAAAGAGCTGCGAGACTTTGATGCCGACCACCTGGGCGATGGGCGCATCGTCGACACCGGCGCGGATTTTGGCGCCGAGGCGCGTCCAATCGACCAGCAGCCAGAGCCCGACCGCGACAAGCAAGCCCACCGCGACGATCACCAGCCGGAACAGGGGAAAGTAGAGCCCCGCCACCTCTACGACGCCGCGCAGGTGGTCGGGCGTACCCGGCTGCCAGGGATCGCCGGTCCACAGCATGAGGCAGAGGTCAGCGACGATGAAGGCGCCGCCCAGCGTCAGCAGCACTTGCGGCAGGGGGTCACCGGCAAGACGGCGCAGGAGCAAGCGCTCGATCAGCCCGCCGATCAGGGCCAAGGCCGCCGTGCTCGCCAACGCCGCCACCCAGAAATTGTGGCCACGCGCCAGCAACGTGACGCCGAGATAGGCGCCGAGCATGAAAAACGAGCCGTGCATCAGGTTGGGGATGCGCATCAGCCCGAAAATCAGCGAGAAGCCCGACGACAAGAGAAAGAGGAGGCCGCCCAGCGCGATGCTGTTGACGGCCAAGGTCAGCCACAGGCTCATGGGCGGTCGTCCCGACCGGATCGCCGCGCCCGACGCGACCTGAAGCGCTGCCACTCAAAACGCACGAGGTTGCCTCCCCAGCCCCTCAAGCGGGCTAGTTCTCGAGGTTCTTGGCCGGCGGATAGTCCCGCGCGTAGACCGGGTTCGCCAAGAACTCGCGCTCGTTGTAGGTCCAGAACTGGCTGACGTTCTCGTAGGTCTTGACCACCGTATTTACGAGCTTGCCGTCCTTCTTGTCGCAGCGACGGATGAAAACGTCGCCGATCACGTTGCCATACTGATCGAATTTCACGGCACCGCGCGGCGTGTCGGTCAAGGCGACGCGGTGCAACGCCTCGGCCAACGCCTTGCGGTCATCGGCCTTGCTGTCGAGCGCCGCAATGGCGGCTTCCACGCACTGTCCCGCCACATACATGCCGGCCGAGTAGCCGCCGGGCAGGACGCCGTAGTCCTTCTGCATCGCCGCCACGAAGCGCTGGTTGCTCGGCGTATCGGCGGCCGCCGAATAGAAGGCCGCTGACAGCACGCCGACGGCTTCATCGCCCAGGTTTTTGAGCAGCGCATCGTCCATGCCGGTCCAGCCCGCCAGCAGGGGCACCTTGCCTTTGAGGCCGAGATCGGCATAGGCGCGCATGAATTTTATGGGGTTGGAGCCGGCAAAGCCCTGGAACACGCCGTCGACCTTGCCGAGCTGGGCGATGAAGGGGGTGTAGTCTGGCGTCACCAGCGGCGGCCAGAGCTTTTTGACGACCTTGCCCCCGGCATCCTCGTAGGCGCGCTGGAAGCCGGCGACCTGTTCGTGGCCGAAGGCAAAATCTTCGGAAATGGTGGCGACGCGCTTGAGTTTGAGCTCCTTGGCGGCGTAATCGCCCATCACGTGACAGCACTGCGCCGAGGTTGCCGAGGGACGGATGACAAAGGGGTTCGCCTTGCGCTGGGTCACATCCTCGGCCGCCGCCAGGCTGATCAGCGGGGTGGCGTTGTCGCGCACGTAGTCGGCGATGGCCAACAGCTCGAAGGCCGCGAGCGGGCCCAGGATGACGTTGACCTTGTCGCGTTCGATCACCTCCTGCGCCTTGGTCTTGGCCCCCGCTGGGTTGCCGCCCGTATCGGCCACCAGCAGCTCGACCTTACGTCCGGCGAGCGTGTTGTTCTTCTCCTTCAAAAAGCTGGCAATGCCCTGCTCCATCTGGATGCCGCCCTGTGCCAGCGGGCCGGTCTTGACGGTGAGGAGTCCAATCTTGAACGGCGCGGCCTGAGCGATTGCCGGCATCCTCAAGGCGACGGTGCTGGCACCGCTGGCCAGCATGCCAGCGAGCACCGTCCTGCGTTGAATGGTCATGGTGTAAGCTCCCTAGCTGGTCGTTGGCGGGTTTTTAAGTTGCTGAATCGATTACGCAGGCCTTGGCCTGGACCGGAGCGCGCGGGTGCGGCCGCGACCAATGCCAAGGGGCCCTCAAAGGTCCTCAGGTGCAGCCGTCCTCCCACTATCTGCCCTGGGCCGCGAGTATGGTCCGGAAACCCCGCGACCTGAACCCAAAACCGCGCACCACCCAATCAAACTTTAGCATGCGCAAGGCCGATCCCTCACATGTCCAAAACGACACGGGGGTTTCAGGGCGCCCGTTGCGCGCGCGGCGCGGCCGTGCGCGCGCGGGCGATGCGCTCGCGCGTCCCTTCGGGGAGAGTTATGAGCACGTCGTCGTCAACCACCCTGACGCCAACGGATCTGAGCCGCAGGCGTGGGTTCCCCTGATGCTGACCGGTGGCGATGTCGAACTCGTAGCCGTGCCAGGGACAGACGATATTGGTCTGCTCCTTGGAAAAGGACAGCCCCAGGCTGGTTTTGTCGTGGCCGACGCGCTCCTCGACGCGCGCGATGATCTTGCCCTGGCACACGGGCCCGCCCATGTGCGGGCAAACGTTCTCATAGGCCGTGAACGTGCCGTTGCGACGAAAGACGCCGACGGCGACCCCGTCAACCTCGACAATCCTGCGGCCCGGATCGGGAAATGCCGCTACCTTGCCGATCGCTACCTCTCGCATAAGCCCCTCACTTGCCTCGCCGGGGTCACTGTCGCTCACCCCGGCGATACCACATCGCCAGATCGAAGAGACTGATGTCGAGCGCCCGCAACAACTCACTGACGAAGAGCACGGCCTCCGTCGGGGTCACGCTCTCGGCCAGAATAGGCACCGGTGGCGTGCCCTCCGCCTCCGCCTTGGCCGCATAGAGCTTCAGGATCGCCGTCGTGGCGCGCGCGATATCTTCACTCGCAACCTCGGCGCTGCACCGGTTGGCCAAGGCACGCGTGGCGAGTTCGGTCAGCGCTTGGCTGGCGCCGTGGAACTGCGCGGCATGGGTGGTGGGAGACGTGGACACCTCAGGCGGCTCCGCGCCGGCTGGCGAGGACATCGCGCGCCGCCGGCCGCATCCGCTTCACCTCCAAATTGAAGAGCTTGGCCGCGTTCAAGCCAAGAATATTGCGCTTTGCCTGCTCGCTCAGGAAGGGAATGGTCGTGATGGCGCTGGGCGGGTCGAAGTCCCAATGCGGCCAGTCCGACGCAAACAGCAATTGCGTCTCCGCGTGCATGGCGGCGAACGTCGCTTCCAAGAGTTTGAGGTTGTTTTTCTCCAGCGGCTGGCTGGTGAAGTACATCTCGCGGATGTATTCGCTGGGCGGGCGCTTGAGCATCGGCGCCTCGCACACGCGCATCATGAACTCGTGGTCGAGCCGTTGCATGATGAACGGTATCCAGGCGAGCCCGCTCTCCACCCAAACCAATTTCAGCTTCGGGAAGCGCTCGGGCAAGCCATTGATGATCCAGTTGGTGAGGTGGATCAGGCTGTAATGCACGAAGGAAAGTGCGTGCATGGAAATGAAGCGATTGAGTTGTAGAAATGAGGGATCGCCCCAGTGAAAGCCCGAGTGAAACGCGAGCGGCTTGCCGCGCTCCTCGATCATGGCATAAAGCCGCATGTATTGATCGTGATGCACGGGCTTGTTGCGCGTGCAGGTGATGGTGAAGCCGATCACGCCCTTGGCGTCGCCGAAGTCTCTGACAATGTCGAGGCAGGCCTGCGGTGAGTTGAAGGGCAGATACAAAAGCCCCTTGATGCGCTCGTCCTCGGGCAGGATCCGCTCGATCAGCCAGCGATTGTAGGCGCGGCCGACGGCCGCCTCGATGTCGTCCTGGGGATGCATGCCGAGCACCAGCATGGGCGTGGGAAACACCACCTGGTAATCGACGCCCATGGCATCCATGGCGCGCCTGGCAAGCTGGGTGAAGTGGTGGCACTCCCCGCTCTCCACGCCCTCCAACAGCGCCAGCTGGTGGGGAATGCGGCCATAGACGTTCTGGAAGGCGACGCCCGGCTGGGCATTGAGCAAGGCCCCGCCGACGCCGGGCCGCGTGGCCATCGCCTGGCCCATCTGGCGGATCACGTCGTTGTCGATGAGCTCAAGCACCTCGTTCCAAAACGACGTCTCGGTGACATGCGCATCGATATCGACCAGGAAGTAATCTTCCAACGCTTCGGCCTGGATGGTGGCATGCGCCAGGATATCGCGCGTATCCGTCTTGATCGTGATTTCCGGGAGGTCTTTGACCTTTCCTTCTCTTGTCAGCTGTTGCATCAACCTCTCCTCGTGCGAGTGGGCACGCGACCCTGAGCGCTGCTGGCGGGAGTTTACCTCAGTCGGCGCGGGCCGCGTTCAAAATTGTGCGCGCACGACCTCCGCCGCGTTCGAGGTCTCCCCCGCGCACCAACGCCAACGCGGGGAATTTCCTCTTTTTTCAAGGCACGCCGGCGGCGGCCCGGGGCCGCAACCCCTATGCACCCCAATGAGGCGTCGATCGACCGGCGGCCGCCCCCGCCACAGCGTGCCCGAGGGACGCCGCGCCATGACGGGATCCTCATGCCAAAGCGGACGCATTCGCGGAACGGCTTGCCGGTTTCGGCTGTGATAGGCGTGGGCTTGTGTTTGGTTCCGCTCGCCATCGAGGCGCCAGTGTTGGTTGGCGAGATGCTGCCCGACAAAAATGGGGACGCACAATCGCCACGAATTGGCGAGCCTTTCTTGAGCGTTAGAGCAAGCGGCAAGGGCCAATCTCCCTTTTATTTGGGAAGCGCAACGCGACCGTCGCAGGACCAGGGCCTTGGATCTTGGCCGGCGTTGCCCCTAGTTTGGGCGTCAAGCCCCAAGGAGCCAAGCCAATGATCAGTCGACGCCTGTTGCTGTCCGGACTGGCCGTGCTCGCCGGCGTCAGCGCAAGGGGCACGCGCGCCACCGCGCAATCCTACCCCGCGCGTCCCATCATCCTCATCGTCCCCTTTGCCGCCGGCGGCTTCAATGACGTGATCGTGCGCATTGTCGCCCAGCATATGAGCAAGACGCTGGGCGCTTCGATCATTGTTGAAAATGACGCCGGTGCCGGCGGCACCACCGCCACGGCGCGAGGCGCGGCCGCAGCCGCGGACGGCTATACCCTGATCGCTGGCAGCATGGGAACGCACGCGGCGGCGCCGACGCAGTACCCCAACCTCAAATACGATCCTGCCAGGGACTTCACGCCGATCGGCCTCACGGCGGAAGCCCCGGCCGTGCTCGTCACCCGCAAGGACTTTCCAGCCAACACGCTCGCCGAATTCGTCGCCTATGTGAAAGCCAACCAGGCCAAGGTCAATGAAGCCCACGCCGGGGTGGGCTCGCAGATGCATACCTATTGCACCCTGCTGCACTCCATTCTGGGCACCAAGACCGCCCGCATTGCCTATCGTGGTGGCGCCCCGGCCATCAACGACCTGGTGGCCGGCCAGGTCGACTTCGGCTGCGTAACCATCAACACCGTGGTATCGCAAATTCAGGGGGGCACGGTGAAGGCGCTGGCCATCGCCAGCCCCGAACGCGCCGAGGTCATCAAGGACGTGCCCACCACGGCGGAGGCGGGGCTCGCCGAATTTCAAGTGTCGGGCTGGAACGCGATCTTCGCTCCGCGCCAGCTGCCCCCGGCGATCCAAGCCAAATTGAGCGAGGCTCTCAGCAAGGCGCTGGAGGATGAGGCGACAGCAAAGCGGCTTTTGGAGATCGGCTGCGTCATCCCCCAGCCTGGCGATCGCAGCCCTGAGGCCCTGCAACGGCGCGTCGAGCGCGAGGTGGCCCGTTGGGCTTCCTCTTAAAACGCGAGTGACCGTGCCCGAAGCTGCGCGAGCGCCTGGAGGGTCGACCCGTTATTGTGCCATCGCAATCACGCGGCGCTCGATAGGGGCTTGGTCACGATCCTCGGGTGCGGCAAGCGCCGAGGGCGTCGCGGGCTCCGGGACGCCCAGGCTGGCGCGGCTGCGCGGCATCACTTCACCGCCGAGCGCCACGATCGCCGTCTCCACCCGGCGCAACAGCGTGTTCAGACCCGTGATGAACACCTCGTGCGGCTGATTGAGCTTGCTGGTGTCGTAGGCGTCCTGCAGTTGCTCCATCCATTTCCAATTCGAATACATGCCTTCCTGGGTGGCGTAGGCCCACACCACCGATAGCAATTGATCCTTCGGCAACAGGCCGACCTTGGCGATTTGTCCGCGATAGCCCTGATAGAGCTCCGAGCCGCCCATGAACTTGGGTACCGTGAAATTGTTGCGCTTGCGGCCCTCCATGCAGACCTGATGCATGGTGGAGAGGCCCTCATGCATGACCATCAGTTCGGCGACGATCATGGCGCGCGCTCCCACCCGCTCCTGCTCGACCTCCCGCTCGCGCTGGGTGAGGGCAGCATCCGCATTGGCCCGCAGGGTTGCGGTCACACTCCAAAATCCCACCGCACCCGTGACGACGAAGCCAATAAGGGTGCCAATCAGCAGCTGATAGTCCCGCACGAGGCCCGCGATATCGACGAGGCCGGTGGCCTGCAGGGCGATCAGGACGACCAAAACCCCTAAACCCACCTCCCCGATCAGCCATCGCCAATCCGAAAGAAAAATCTCGCGCGCTTTCGGGAGCATTACCGTCCCTCACCAATTGGATGAAAACAAACTGATCTCGCACCCTCCCGCGCCCAGGGGTGCGCCATACTCCCAGCCTCACGGGCCATTGCGGCAGCGGAGTGGCCAAGCCCGACTTCAGTCACAATCAGCGACCAGCTGGAGCGTGGCCGCCACGTGGGGGCGCGCGACACCGCCTGCGGAGCCGCCCGCAGGCCGCGGGAAGCTGAGAAAGAAGATATCGCCCCGGGGGCGCAACTTGAAAAATTCTCAAGCCAGGGGCGAGGATCGCGCAAAACTTGGCGCGCGCCGTCGGCTGAGCAAAACGCGCAACGGCAACGGCCCAGCTTCGAGGCTTTCCGCCTTTTGTTGGGGGCTTTTGCACACCCTCAGGTTCGCGCCAAGGGGCGCGCTGCGCGCGGCCAGACGCCTTGCAAAAAGACGCACGGGTTTCAGCGCCTCGGCTGTGCTCGCGATGCCACGACCGGCAACAAAGCCAAGGGTTCGCCTTCAGGCGTCCGCATTTGCCCTTTTTTTTCCGAGGGCGCGCCGATGTTGCCGCGCTGTTGCGTCAGGGGTCTTGTTAATGCTGGGTCCTGGGCTCAGACCCGACACCACCAAAACGGGGCGGGGGTGGACCGCCTTTGCCTTTTCGCGCCTGCTGCGCCGGCACAAGCGAGGCCGCGACGGGGAGGCGGAGCCCGCTGGTCTGGATTTCGCGGCAGAACAGATCCTGCCCGCCATTGTGCTGCGGGCGCGGGACGACGCCCGCTGCCGGCGGGCGCTGGCCCGTCTCGGCTACGTCAAGGTGCGCCGCCAGTACGCGCTCTACAAGCGAGAGGGGCAGACCACCTATTTAGCCCTTGAGCACGTGCACCTGGCGCCCAGCATGGACTTCGTGCGTGATTGGCTGGCCGAGGAAAGAAAACGCATCGTCCTGGCCACGCGCTGGCCGTTCCTGATGACCATGCTGGTCACAATCGTCGCCGGCATCGTCTTTGCCGCCGTCGCCCGCGTGCTCGAATAGGGACCCTGCCGTACCGGCTGTGTTCCGGCCGCTTTTTTTGTGCGCGACAGCCTTGCGTGGGGCGCTGTCCCTGGGGCAGCTTCAGCCCCGAGGCCAATCCCTTGGTTTGGGCAAGACGTGCCGCTCAGCACCAAATGTTCATGGTTTTTGCCGGGGCCGCTTCGGCGTGCCAAGCAAGGGGCTTGGCGCCGGAGCCGCCGCGCCGCCACGTTTCATTGGGTCCGGTCCCTGCTGGCCACCTTGCGGGTTACAAGCGTGGCGCTCCTCGCCGCCAGCGCCACGGGGTACGCCCAGGAGGCGCGGGAGGCGCCGCGGGAGGCGCTCAGCTTCGTCGATGCCGACGGTCGCGTCGTGTTGAGCACCGATTTTCCCGGTAAATGGCTGCTCATCTACTTTGGCTATATGCACTGCTCCGACCTGTGCCCGACGGGCTTGAGCGTGCTTCACAACGCGCTTGATCAGATCGGGCCCGCCGCGTCCCAGGTGCAGCCGCTGTTTGTGACGGTCGATCCCGAGCGCGACCGGGGTCCCGAGCTGCGCCGCTTTGCGCAGGCCTTTGATGAGCGGCTCCTCGGTCTCTCTGGCACGCTCGCCGAGATCAAACGGGCGGCCGCCGCGCTGGGCGTCGCCTTCGAAAAGGTGGCGCAACCGGGCAGCGACTACCTGGTCGACCACAGCTCCGCCTACGTGCTGATCGACCCTATGCACCGCCGCGTGCGCTCCTTTCGCATCGCGGAAGCGCACCTGCTCGCCGCCGAGCTGATCGAGGCCATGAGCGCGGCCGGCACGCCGCTCGGCCCCATCAACAATCTGGGCGCCTATCGTTGAGCGGCAGCGGCGAAATTGCCGATGCGCCGGGCCTGCCCCGTCAACTTTAGAATGTGCAGGCCCGTGTTGGCCCGATCGACGGCGTAAATGAAGCCGCGCTCGTCGACCTCGACGTTGTTGGTCTGGATCGCCACCTTGCAGCGCTCCGCCCCGTTCTCCAGCTTAATGCAGCGCTTATCGGTGTTGCGCGTGACCGCCGGTATGTAATGGGCGACTTCCTTGAGGTGATAGGGATCGCGGATGTCGACGGCGCGCACCCCCGCGTTAAAGTGCGAAAAGAACATGAGACGCTTGTAGTAGACCGGCGCCAGGCTCTCGTTGGAGGCATGCGTGCCGAAGCGCCCGCCGCGGCTGCAGAAGCCGCCGCTTGCCTCCGGAACCCCCCAGGTCGAAACCGAGGCCGGATAGCGCTCCACCGTCACATCCACCATCCACACGAACTGACGCGCCTCTTCACACTCGTTCTTGATCTGCTCGTTGGTGACCACCACGAAATTGCGAACTTTACCCACTTTGTCTTTGGCGAACTCGGCAACCGGCATCTCTAGCACCGGAAATGTGGTATGCGCGCCGGTCAGGGGGGACATATCGAGGCGGCCGACCTGCGGATAGATGAGGTTTTCCTCCGTCGGCTCCTTGGGACCGCTCAAGAGCTTTTCGCGGTCGACGATTTGTAAAACACCGCCCTCGTTGGTGCCGTAGCCAAAGTAGATGCGATTGCCCTTGGGGCCGGTGGACATGGCTCCATGCAAGCGTGTGGGCACCGGCCCGCCCGCCCCGGGCTGCTGTCCAGGCAGTCCAAAGTCGCGAATTTTCACGGGCTTGCTGGGATCGCTGAGATCGTAGACCTCGGTCATGCGCGGCACGCGCCAGCCCGGGACGCCGGACACCAGGTAGGCGATCCCCGTATCGCATTCCCACCAGTTTTTGTGCGTCCCCTTGAGGCCATCAAGGCGCGTGATCAGTTTGGGCGCGCTGGGATCGGTCGTATTCCAGATCTCGTGCGCCTGGTTGCCGAAGGTGCGCAACATGTAAACCGTGCCGGCGTCGCCTTTGGGCAGCAGCTTGCCGTCGCACACCCGCACCATCTGCGCGCCACCATCCTCGGCGACCCCCTCATCGCCCGGGATGTGAAACAGGTACTTGGGGCGCCGTGGGTCGGTGACGTCGAGGATCGACGTGCCGTTGAATTCTTCCGCCCCCGTCAGCGGATTGTGCGGCTTTGGCACCTCCTTGCTGCCGCCGTGATGGCCGATGTAAGCAATCCAGCGCTCGCCCTGCTTGTGAATGGTCGGTTGGTAGGCACTGCGCGCCTGCAAGTCGCTCGCACCGACCAGGGCCATGTCCTTGGCCTCGGCGCGGGATTGGGCAAGAAGTGGGTCCGGCGCCGCAAACCCAGACAAAGCCCCAAACCCAAACAAAGCCAAGAGCAGCGCTCGATAGCGCCTTTTGCTGCAGTGCACGGCAGGCCTCCCCCTTCCCTGTTCCGAGCCTCACACCCCCGCCGTCCAGGCGAAGGCCGAGCCCTTTTTCTCCACGCGCCCAAGCCCCGGAAACGGCATATGGTAGCAGAGCACCTCGAGCTTGTCGGTCGCGGCCAGGTCCAAGAGCTGCCGCCGATTTTTCGCAGCCTCGGCGCCATCCATATCGGCCCCCGGCTGCCAATCGGGATGCGCGAGCGAGACGTGATTGTTCTGCACCGCATCGCCCGTGAGGAGCAGGGTGTTTGCGCCCGCCGTCAGCACCAGCGACATGTGACCGGGCGTATGCCCCGCCGTATCCAGGGCAAGGATCCCGGGCAGGATTTCGCTTCCCGGCCGAATGGGCCGCGTGCGCTCGGCGATTGCCTTGAAGACGCGCTTCGCCCCGGCCGCAATGCCCTCAACCGGCCCCCACAGGCGCGCCGCCTCCCGTCCCGTCCAGAACTCCCATTCCCTGGCCGACACCAGGTAGTGCGCGCGCGGAAAACGTAAGCTGTCGTCCAATTCATCGATCAAGCCCCAGAGGTGATCGGGGTGGGCGTGCGTGATCACGACCTTGCCGATGGCCTCGGGAGCGATCCCCGCGGCCTCCAAGCTCTCGGTGAGACGACCCGCCGTCGGCTCCCAGGTGCCGCCCGAGCCCGCATCGATGAGGACGAGCTCCTCGCCCCATCGCAATAGCGCAACGTTGGTATGGAAGTGCACACGCTGAGGACCGAGCCTCAGGCCGGCGAGGTAGGCATTGAGCTCGGGTCCACTCACGTTTTTGGCCAACATGCCCGTTGGCACGACGAGGTGCCCATCGCTCAACACCATGAGCTCGTGCGCCCCCAGGGGGTGGCGATGGAAGGCCGGGGCAGGGGCCTCGGCGTCCTCAGCACCCGGCCCGCTAAAGCCGGCCGCGACAAAGGCGCCGCAGGCGCCAAGGAAAACGCGGCGGCTAGGATGTGAGGTGCGTTCCATGACAATCCCAGACGTGCGGCGGTCGGCGGGCACCGACCCGGCGCGGGCTGTGCCCGGCCGTTCAGGCCTTTGTAAGCCGCCTTGTACGAGATCGGCAAATCGTGCTTGCCCCTTGTGCTTTCCCTGGCCCCGTTCCGGCCCGGATCCGCCGGGTCCGTTGGGGGTGGGCGGGGCGGGGTTGCAAAGCCGCGCTGCGCCGCCGCATCATTGGCGCAGCAGAATGACAAAAGGGGAGATCGCCGCGTGGCCCGGAGCAATCGACAAATTCTGCTCGTAGAGGTGCCCAAGGATAAACTCGCCCTTGAGCATTTTGCCGTCACCGAGGCGCCCATTCCCGCCGTCAATGCGGGGGAGGTCGGCCTCAAGGTGCGGTACATCTCCCTTGATGCCGCCAACCGCGCCTGGATGCAGGGCGCCACCTATCGCGACGCGGTGGTCGCCGGCAGCGTGATGGCCGGTGGTGCCGTGGCGGAAGTGCTGGAGAGCAAGGCTGAGGGCTTTGCGCCGGGGGACCTCGTCTTTGCCGATACGGGCTGGCAGGAGTACGCGGTGCTGCCGGCGAAGCGGCTCATCCTGTTGCCCAAGGTCGAGCCGATCACCCACCTTCTCAGCGTCTACGGCATTGCCGGGCTCACCGCCTATTTCGGTCTCCTCAAGGTGGCCGGGCCGCGTCCCGGCGAAACGGTCGTTGTTTCCGCCGCGGCGGGCTCGGTCGGCTCGCTGGTCGGCCAAATCGCCAAGATCAAGGAGTGCCGCGTCGTTGGCATCGCGGGCGGTGAGGACAAGTGCCAGTGGGTGGTGCAAGACCTCGGCTTCGATGCCGCCGTCGACTACAAGGCGGGGCCCCTCTTCAAGGCCTTGAAAGCGGCCGCGCCGTCCGGCATCGACGTCTACTTCGACAATGTCGGCGGCGACGTCCTCGAGGCTTGCCTGGCGCAGATGAACATCGGCGGCCGCATTACCTGCTGCGGCGCCATTTCGGCCTATGACGGCCCCGCCCCGGCGCACGGCCCGCGCGGCGTTCCCGGCCTCATCGTCGTCAAACGCCTGACGCTCCGAGGCTTCATCGTCACGGACTATTTTGCCGAGCGCGCGGCGGCGATCGCCGACCTCATGAGTTGGGTGGCGGCGCAGAAACTCAAAGTGCGGGAAGACGTCATCGAAGGCCTGGAAAATACACCGGGCGCCTTGATCGGGCTGCTCGCCGGGCAAAATCGCGGCAAGCGCATGGTCAAGGTGTCCTAAGCGTCGCTGAGGCAGGTGGGCTCCCCCTCGCGCACCACACTTGAGCTTCCCCGAGAGCTCCGCACCCCAAACGCAACAAGGCCGCGCTCTGGCTAGAAGAGCGCGGCCCGTGAAACAGGTCTCGTCCTGACAGAAAGCCGGGCGGCCTGCCCAAGCATATGCACACTGGAAAAATGCGCCAGGTGAAGCCGAGTTCCAACGCACCCATATTTTTTTGATTTTCCTTGTGCTGTCGATCGCTCGCCGGTGCGCGCGCCCCTAACGGCGCGGGCATTAACCACGCTGCACGCCGACCCACCCACCCTGCTCGCCTCGAGGCAATGGCTCCGGCCAAGTGAGCTCGAGCGCGACAATGCGACGCCTGGGGTGTCGCCCCGCGCGCCGCCGGCGACCGCGCCGGGCCCAGGACGATTTCCCGGTCGTCTCGGCCCCGTTCCTGACGTCGGGCTCGAAGCACTCGGCGGCGCGGGCCTATCCCGCGCGCCCTACCAGCGCGCGGCGTGTGCCCCGGTCCGACCCCCAGGAGGGTAAGGGGGTAAGCTCCGCAATTCTTCACGACCGCTATCTGCCGCCGCGGGCGTGAGGCAATATCGTGGGCGTGCCTGGCCATGCCAACAGCCTTTGCGAACGCGGGGGACCCCATGGATGAAAAACTGCTTCGCGAAGCTGCCCTCGACTACCATCGCGCTCCCGTCGCCGGAAAAATATCGATCGCGCCGACCAAGGGCCTCACCAACCAACACGACCTCTCACTCGCCTATTCGCCGGGCGTGGCCTATGCCTGCCTTGCCATCCGCGACGACCCGCAGCAGGCCGCGCGCTTGACCTCGCGCGCCAACCTGGTGGCCGTGGTGAGCAATGGCACGGCGGTTTTGGGACTTGGCAACATCGGTCCCCTCGCCGGTAAACCGGTGATGGAAGGCAAGGCCTGCCTTTTCAAGAAGTTTGCCGGCATCGACGTGTTCGACATCGAAATCGATGCCACGGAGCCTGATCGCATCGTCGACATCGTCGCCGCGCTCGAGCCGACGTTTGGCGGCATCAACCTCGAAGACATCAAAGCGCCGGAATGTTTCATCGTCGAGCGCAAGCTGTGCGAGCGCATGAAAATACCGGTATTCCATGATGACCAGCACGGCACCGCCATCATCGTCTCCGCCGCGGTTCTGAACGGGCTCAAGCTGGTCGGCAAAGACATCAGCAACATCAAGGTTGCCGTTTCCGGTGCGGGCGCGGCGGCCCTTGCCTGCCTCGATCTGCTCGTCGCCCTCGGGCTGAGGCGCGAAACCGTCTTCATCTCCGACATCCATGGCGTGGTCTACAAGGGCCGCGCGGCGGAGATGGACAGCGAGAAGATACGCTACGCGCAGGACACCAAGGCGCGCACCTTGGCCGAGATCCTGCCCGGCGCCGACCTGTTCCTCGGGCTTTCGGCCGGTGGCGTTTTGCACGCCGAGATGATCACTCGGATGGCGAAGAACCCGCTGATCCTGGCGCTGGCCAATCCGGAGCCCGAGATTAGGCCCGAGGCCGCGCTCGCGGCGCGCCCCGACGCCATCCTGTGCACGGGACGCTCCGACTATCCCAATCAGGTCAACAACGTGCTGTGCTTTCCCTTTATTTTCCGCGGCGCCCTCGATGTCGGCGCGACCCGCATCAACGAGGCCATGAAGATTGCCGCCGTGAAGGCGATCGCCGAGCTCGCCCAGGCCGAGGCGTCCGATATCGTGGCCAGCGCCTATGGCGGCCAATCCTTGAGCTTTGGTCGGGAGTATCTCATTCCGCGCCCCTTCGATCCCCGCCTGATCGAGAGGATCGCACCGGCGGTGGCCTCGGCGGCGATGGAGAGCGGGGTGGCCAGCCGTCCCCTTGCCAGCCTCGAGGCCTATCGTCAGCAGCTGGCCCGCTTTGTCTACCATTCCGGCAACAGCATGAAGCCGGTGTTCGAGGCGGCGAAGCTGGCGCCGAAACGCGTGATCTATGCCGAAGGCGAAGAAGAGCGCGTGCTGCGCGCCGTGCAGGTCGTCGTCGATGAAGGCTTGGCACGGCCTGTCCTCGTCGGCCGCGCCGACGTGATCGCCAAGCGCATCGATGCCTTGGGACTGCGCCTGCGACTTGGGCAGGGCTGCGAGGTCGTCAACATCCTGAGCGATCCTCGCTATCCGCAAGTGGTCGCCGAGTACTATCAGCTGGGGCGGCGCAAGGGTGTTACCGAATCCATCGCCAAGGAGGCGATGCGCAGTCGCGCCTCCTTGATCGCGGCCATGCTGCTGCGGCGCGGCGACGTCGATGCCATGCTGTGCGGCACCGTCGGCACCTTCGATGAGCACCTCGGCTACATCGACGACGTGATCGGCCGGCGTCCGGGGGTCAGGACGCTCGCGGCCATGAACATGCTGATGCTGCCCAGTCGGCAAATCTTCATCTGCGACACCTACGTCAATCACCATCCACGCCCCGCCGACATCGCCGAGATGACCCTGCTCGCCGCCGAAGAGGTGCGCCGCTTCAATCTGAAGCCGATCGTTGCGCTCTTGTCCCACTCGAGCTTCGGCAGCTCGACGGCACCGGAGGCACAGCTGATGCGTGAGGCGCGCGCGCTTCTCCTCGAGCGTGATCCGGACCTGATTGTGGAAGGCGAGATGCGTGGTGACGCCGCCTTGTCGAAGGTGGTCCTCGATGATGTTTTCCCCGGTTCGCGGCTGCCCAGCGACGCCAACCTCCTCATTATGCCGAGCGTCGACGCCGCCAACATCGCCTACAATCTCCTCAAGATTGCCGCCGGCAGCGGGATTACGGTTGGGCCCATTCTGCTGGGCGCGGCCAAACCTGCCCACATCCTCGAGCCGGCCGTGAGCGTGCGCCGCATCGTCAACATGACGGCGCTCGCCGCGGTCGACGCCCACACGCAACGTTAGCAAAGCTGATCCTAGGAAACGTTAGCAAAGCTGATCCTAGGAGAGGCGACGATGCAGGCCCACACCATATCCGCTCCGGCGTAACACAAGCCCTTCTTCAAAAGCCTCTACTTCCAGGTCCTCGTTGCCATCTTCACGGGTGTGCTGCTCGGCCACTTTCAGCCGCAGCTGGGCGAGCAAATGAAGCCCCTGGGCGATGCCTTCATCAAGATGATCAAAATGATCATCGCCCCCATCATTTTCTGCACGGTCGTGCACGGCATCGCCAGCGTGCAGGACATGCGCAAGGTCGGTCGCGTCGGCCGAAGCCCATGAACATAAAGGGCGTACATGGCTTTCCTTCCTGGCACCCGAGCCTCAAGGCCCTCATCTATTTCGAAGTGCTGACGACACTGGCCCTCATCATCGGCTTGCTGGTCGCCAACACCTTGCAGCCCGGCGCGGGCAGCGGGCGCGGGGGCGC
>Ga0081455_10000308_pt1 | contig 64439 bp, 34 predicted proteins | sample TabmetS3T2R1_FD_70207 | JGI IMG/M metagenome (GOLD analysis project Ga0081455, IMG submission 70207) | Tabebuia heterophylla rhizosphere microbial communities from the University of Puerto Rico - S3T2R1 | ecosystem: Host-associated > Plants > Roots > Rhizosphere ...
CCCGCCCCGCCGCCCTGCGGCAAGCCCCCGCCCGACTACGACAAGATCGCCGACAACGCCTTCTACTGCCCGAGCGACGACATCATCGCCTGGGACGCGGCGTCGCTCATCCCCCGCATCAACCACACCTACGGCAAGTTCACGGTGGCCATCGTCATGGCCCACGAGTTCGGCCACGCCGTCCAGCGCCGGGCCGGGGCCCAGGACCGCTCGGTCGACCTCGAGCTCCAGGCCGACTGCTTCGCCGGCGCCTGGACCGCCCAGGTGGCGGCCGGCCACGCCGCCCACTTCACCGCCAAGGACGTCAACCTCGACCAGGCGGTGGCCGGCATCGTCGCCGTGCGCGACGAGCCGGGCATCTCGCCCGACGACCCCGCCGCCCACGGCAGCGGGTTCGACCGGGTGGGCTCGTTCCAGGACGGCTACGAGAACGGCGCCGAGCGCTGTGTCGGCTACGCCGACCCCGGCGTCGACCGGCGCACGGCCGAGATCCCGTTCGGGGAGGGCGACACCAACAACGGCAACCTCCACCTCGAGGACCGGGGCCCCGACGACCCCGGCGTCCTGTCGCTGGCGACCAAGGACCTCAACCAGTTCTACGGCTGGCTGTTCGACCAGCTCGGCAAGCAGTTCTCGCCGGTGGCCGACCTCAAGCTGGCCGACCCGGCCCACGACACCGTCGACTGCGACGGCAGCACGCTCTCCGGCAAGGACCTGGACCGGGTGGCGCGGTTCTGCCGCGACCAGAACACGGTGCTCATCGACGGCACGGGCCTCATCCACGACCTCGACGACATCGGCGACTTCGCGGTGACCAGCGACGGGAGCACGACGACGCTGACGGTCACGAACGCGAGCGTGACGCTCGCCGGCGGCCTTGCGTCGGTGTCCGGCGCTTCCGCCGTCGTCACGCTGAGCTCCGCGGGCGCGACCGGCTCGGTCACCGGCAAGGTCACCTTCGGCGTCGCCGACATCTCGACGACGGCGGACCTGACCGCCAGCTTCGACACCACGGGCCCGGATCGCTTCGTGCGGATCACCGGCACCGGTGTCCACGTGACCTTCGCGGGGGTCGAGCTGCAGGGGGACTTCGCGTTCGAGCGGCGAGCCTCCGCGGTCACCATCGCCATCTCGGGCGCCGGCTTCTCCTTCGGCACCTTCGTCGTGGTCTCCGACGCCAGCGGGCAGTTCGTCATCGGCCCGGGGGGCGTCGCCGGCCAGCTGGCGGCGACCGCCTCGGTCACCGTCCCGACGCTCGCGACGCTCAACAACGTCGCCATCGCCGTCCAGGTCAACACCACCCCGGCGCCCGTCACGCAGACGTTCGACGTCGCGGGCACGGCCACCACGGTCTCGCTGCCGGCCGGCTCGTTCCTGCGCGTGCGCGTCGGGATCTCCGACACGGACCCGCTCAAGCTCACCGTCGGCGCGACTGAGGTCGGCAGCCTGAGCGGCACCTTCTACTTCCAGCGCCAGACGCGCGCCGGCGCGACGACGACCGTGCTCGCGATGACCGGCGTGAAGGCGTGGATCGGCAGCGACACATCGCCGACGCTGAGCAACGGGGAGGGCGTGCTCGTCATCAAGGACACCGGCCTGGCCGGCTATCTGTCCGGGCACCTCGAGGCGTCGGGCGCGGGCGTCTCGGCCAGCGGGAACGGGCTCATCCGGATCAACACGACCGGCGCGGCGGTCGACGAGGTCGTCACGCTCGACGGGCGCGACATCCCGATCACGTTCGGCGACCACGGTGGCGCTGCCGTGTTCGAGGTCTCGGTCACGAACGCGTCTATCAACATCGCGAACGTCGTCACCATCGAGGGCAACGTCGCGTACACGACAGTCCCGCTGTCGGCGGCGTCGGGCGGCGGCACGGCGAAGGCGTTCGCCGGCTCCGGCCTCAAGGTGTTCTTCGGCGACGGCCCGGCAACGCTGGCCGACGGCTCGCCCAACCCGCTCGCCCGCGGCATCCTGCTCAGCGACGCGACGATCGCGCTGATCAAGGTCGAGGGCGCGACCGACACCTACGCGGTCGACGCGCGCGGCACCGTCCAGCTGCTCGGCTTCCGCGACGTCGCCATCAGCGGCCAGGTCCGCGCCCGCGTCAACGGATTCGGCCACGCGATCGACGAGGCCCTGAGCATCCCGGGCACCGACGACTCGCTCTCGCTCGTGTTCGGCCCGACCGAGGTGTTCACCGCAGGCACCGCGTTCGCGTCGATCGGGGCGGCCGGGCTGCAGCTCCAGGTCCTCGGGCAGACGCTTTCCGGTGACTTCACGTTCGGCCGTGACGCGGCCGGCCTGCGGATCACCGCCGCCAACGTCTCGCTCGCGCTCGGCGCGGGCACGGGTGCGGACGCGCGTGCGCCGCCGGCATTCCAGCTCACGGACGGCGCCGGCGACGTCCGCTTCACCTCCGCCGGCGTGGTCGCTGCCATCGGCGGGAGAGTCACCTCCGGGCTCCCCGGTGTCACGCTCGACACCACCCTTCAGGTCCTCGTCAACACGACGACGGCCGCGGCGTCCGTCACGGACCCCGCCGACCCGACCAAGACCCTCACCCTCCTCGCCGGCCCCTACCTTCGCGTCGCCGGCACCGTCAGTCCGCTCACGATCGCCGGCCAGAGCCTCTCCGGCAACCTCTCGGTCGAGCGCCGCACGGAGAACGGCGCCACCGTCACCGAGGTCACCTTCGACCACGTCACGCTCACGCTCGGCGCGGACGCGGCGACCACCTTCCTCAGCCTCACCGACGGGCAGGGCACGCTCGTCGCGACCGCCGCGGGCCTCGCCGGGCGCATCTCCGCGACGGTGAGCTCCAACGCGATTCCCGGCCTGGCCTTCGGCGGGACCGTCGCGATCGCCATCAACACCGGGGCGGCGGCCAGCGGCGACCTCCCGCCCGGCCCGTACCTGCGCGTCGACGTGACGGGCGCGTCGCTGACCGTCGTCGGCCAGACGCTGACCGGCGACTTCTCGTTCGAGCGCACGACCACGGCCAACGCGCAGACCGTCGTCCGCATCGGGCTCAGCAACGTCAGCTTCGCCATCTCCAGCGGGGGCGCGGCGATCGTCTCGCTGACCGGCGGCCACGGCCTCGCGCTGCTCGGCACCGGGACGATCGCCGCGGAGATCGGCGGCACGCTGACGGTCAGCATCCCGGGCGTCGCGCTGACCGGTGACCTGCTCCTGCAGGTCAACACCGGCGGCGACGTGAACGAGACGATCCGCGTCGCGGGCGTCGACACCCCGCTGGTGCTGCCGGCCGGCCCATACGTGCGCTTCTCCGGCATCGGCCTGTCGCTCGAGGTCGCGGGTCAGCAGCTGTCCGGCGACGTCACGTTCGTCAAGGACGGCACGGGCGCGAAGGTCGACGTTACCGGCGCGTCGCTCATCCTCGCCGGCGGCGCCGCCACGCTGACCGGCGCCACGGCGCACCTCGCCCTCGACCCGGCAGGCCTGTCCGGCACGTTCAAGGGCACGGCTGCCCTCTCGGTCCCCGGTGTGAGCTTCACGGCGGATCTGACGGCGGACATCGACACCCACGCCGCCACCCGCCATGTGCGCGTGACGGCCACCGACGTCGACGTCTCGATCGCCGGCCAGGAGCTGCACGGCGACTTCACGCTCGAGGACGGCGTCGACGCGAGCGGGCACTTCCTCGACGTCACGATCACGAGCACTCCCGGCAAGTCGCTCCTGAAGATCGGGACCGTCGTCGACGTCACCACCGCCACCGGCCACGTCCACGTCACCGCGGCAGGCGTGACCGGCGACCTGGTCGCCACCGCGACGATCACCGTTCCGGGCGCCGCCTTCGGGGTCGCGCCGGGCGGTTCGATCGCCGTGTCGTTCAGCACGGCCGGCGGCACGAGCTCGGTGAGCGTCAAGGTGATCGGCGCCCAGCTCACGCTCACGGCGATCACCCCGTCGCCCACGTTGCAGGGGAACTTCGGCTTCGACCGTGAGACCCGCACCGACGGGACCACCGTCACGCGGCTGGCCGTCTCCGACGTCCAGGTCGCCGTGTCCGTCGGCGGGAGCGGCGGCTCGCTCACCGACGGCGAGGGCGGCTTCATCGTCACCGACGCGGGCGTGGCCGGCTACCTGTCGGGCAAGGCGAGCATCGCGATCGGCGGCGTGTCGGCCGGCGGCCAACTGCTGGTGCGGGTCAACACCACGGGCGCCGCGGTCGACGAGACCATCGACCTCGGTCCGCGCAGCATCCACGTGCTCTTCGACGCCACCGAGGGGCAGGTCTTCGAGGTCTCGATCTCCGACCTCACGCTGAACATCGCCGACTTCGTGACGATCGAGGGCAACGTCACCTTCGGCAACCGCACGCTGGCCGACGGCACCGCCGCCAAGGTGTTCGCCGGCGACAACCTGTCGATCTTCCTCGGCCAGGGGCCGTCGCGCCTGTCCACCGGCGCGCCCAACCCGCTGGCGACCGGCGTCCTGCTCACGAACGGGCGGATCGGCCTCATCCAGGTCGGGAGCACCTACGCGCTGGTCGCGCAGGGCACGCTGAGCCTCGTCGGCATCAGCAACGTGACGATCGGCGGCACCGTCACCGTCGCCGTCAACACGACCGGGAAGGCGATCGACGAGAGCCTGGCCATCCCCGGCAGCACGGCCGACCCCGTCGCGGTGAAGTTCACGACCGGCGCGATCGTCAAGCGCTTCTCGGCCCTCGGTGCCCAGATCTCGGTCCTCGGCCAGTCGCTCACCGCCGACCTCGCCTTCGAGCAGGAGGGCGGCGAGATCGGGGTCGCCGCCACGAACGTCTCCTTCACACTCGCCGGTGGCGCGGTGACGCTGAACAACGGCAGCGCCGCGCTGCTGCTCTCGCCCGCCGGCGTGGCGACCCGCGTGTCCGGCGAGATCCACGTCACCGCACCCGGGGCCGACATCGGCGGGACCTTCACCGTCGCGATCAACACCACGACCGCCGCCGTCGACCGCTCGTTCGCGCTCGGCGGCAGCGCGGTCGCGCTCCAACTGCCCGCCGGCCCGTACCTGCGGGTCGAGGGCATCGGCGTGACCATCGCCATCGGCGGGCAGACGCTGACCGCCGACGTCGCGATCGAGCGCAGCACCGACGCAGCCGGCAGTCCCGTCACGGTCATCGGCGCAAGCAACGTGTCGTTCTCCGTGAACGCGGGCGACACGCCGGTCCTGCGCCTCACCGGCGGCTCGGGCGCCTTCGTGATCACCGCGGCCGGCCTGGCCGGGCGGCTCGGCGGACAGGTCGCGCTCAACGTCCCGGCCGCGGTCAGCTTCACCGGCACGCTGACGGTCGCCCTCAACACGACCTTCACCGCGGTCACGCAGGACGTCGAGGTCGGCGGCGCCACCGTCTCGCTGAGCGTGCCGGCCGGCCCGTACCTGCGCTTCGAGGGCACCGGCCTCGCCGTCGACGTCCTCGGCCAGCGCCTCACCGGCGACTTCTCCTTCGAGCAGGCCACCGACCTCGGCGCCGACAAGGTGCCGGGCGGCGGCAACGACACCCTGACGGTCAAGGTCGCCGCGGCGAACGTCTCGCTCACGATCGGTGGCAGCACGCCGATCGTCTCGGTGACGCAGGGGACGGCCACGTTCCTGCTCACCAGCGGCGGGCTCGCCGGGCGCATCCAGGGCAACCTCGCCGTGGCGCTGCCGCAGGTCTCGCTCTCCGGCAACCTCGCCGTCGAGATCAACACGACCGGCGCCGCCGTCGACACCACGCTCCAGATCGGCTCCGCGCCGCTGGCGCTGAAGCTCCCTCAGGGTCCGTTCGTCCGCGTGGCCGGCACCGGCGTCCAGCTGACTGTGCTCGGGCAGACGCTGTCCGGCGACTTCTCGATCGCGCGCAGCACCGACGCCACCGGCTCGCCGGTGACGAAGCTGCACGCCGAGAACGTCAAGCTCGTGCTCGGCGGCACGCCGTCGGCGCCGCTGCTGACCGTCACGCAGAAGAGCGCCGCGGACTTCACGATCACCGCCGCCGGCATCGTCGGGTCGCTGGCGGTCGGCATCGCCCTCGCCACGCCGGGCGTGACGTTCACCGGCGAGACCATCGCCATCGACATCAACACGACCGGCGCGGCTGCCGCCGGGCTGCCGGCCGGACCGTTCATCCGGGTGGCGGGCACCGGCATCGCCCTCAACGTCTTCGGCCAGTCGCTGTCCGCCGACATCACGTTCGAGCAGGCGACCGACGCGCAGGGCGGCAAGGTCGTCCGCGTCGGCGTCGCCAAGGGTTCGCTGTCGCTGGCCGGCGGCATCGTCAGCGCCACCGGCGGCACCGGCCTGTTCGTCATCACCCCGACGGGCGTCGCCGGCTCGATCGCCGTGTCGCTCGCGGTCGACGTGAGCGGCCTCACGATCGCCGGCAGCTTCGCCGTGGCGCTCAACACCACGAGCGCCGCCGTGTCGGAGCAGCTGACCGTCGGCGGGGCGGCCGTCACGCTCGACCTGCCCGCCGGGCCATACCTCCGCGTGGACGCCACCGGCGTCGTGCTCAAGATCGCCGGCCAGGTGCTCACCGGCTCGTTCTCGTTCGAGCAGTCCGCGGGCACCGTGCGGATCTCGGCCAGCGACGTCGGCCTCGCGCTCGGCGACGGCACCCAGAACGTCCTCACGCTCAGCGACGGCTCCGGCCTGTTCATCATCGACGCCGCCGGCAAGATCGCCGGGCGCGTGCACGCGACGGCGGCGTTGAGCGGCATCCCGGGCGCGACGCTCTCCGCCACGCTCGACCTGGAGCTCAACCAGACCGGCGGCGCGGTCGACCCGGAGCTGAACCTCGACGCCGGCACGTACGTGCGGGTCAGCGGGACGGCCGTGACGATCTCCCTGGCCGGCCAGACGGTGACGGGCAACTTCTCGTTCACCAAGGACGCGAGCAAGGTCACCGTCGAGTTCGACCACGTGATCATCGGCCTCGGCGACGGGACGACCGACTTCGTCACGGTCAGCCAGCACGACGGCCAGATCGGCACGCTCACGCTGACCGCGGCCGGCGTGAGCGGTCACTTCGAGGCCGACGTCCACGTCAACGTGCCGGGCGTCGAGCTCACCGGCACGCTGACCGTCGACGTCGATACGGCGGCCGGCACGCTGAAGGTCACCGCGGACACGCCGAAGCTGGTCATCGCCGGCCAGGAGCTCGGCGCGGACAAGCTGACCGTGGAGAAGCAGCCCGGCTACGTCTCCGTCGTGGTGGAAAAGCTGACGCTCAAGCTCGGCGATCCCAACAACCCAATCCTCGAGGTCACGCAGGACGCGAACCTCAACGGCGAGCTGCGGATCACCCGCACCGGCATCGCTGCGGCGTTCAGCTCGACCTCCGGGCCGATCTTCCACCTGCCGCCCGGCATCGGCTTCCAGGTCACCGGCGGCTTCACCTTCCAGCTCAACACGTCGGCGCTGCCCTCCGGGCCGCTGGCCACCGTGCCCGCGGGCCTGCCGGCGGGCCCGTTCCTCGTCGTCGAGCTCGTCGGCGCCAAGCTCTGCTTCGGCGGCGACGGGACGACCTGCGACAACGTCACGCCGTCCTTCCAGGGCGACTTCCGCTTCGACCAGAGCGCGCGGACGTCGCTCGTGCCGGGCACGCTGAGCGCCGTCGCCGGCGTGAGCTCGATCGCGACAGGCGACGTCGATCACGACGCGAACGTCGACGCGGTGCTGGGCGCCACCGGCGCGACCCAGCTCCTGCGCAACGGCGGCAACGGCACCTTCGCGGCAAGCTCGGCGCCCGGTTCCGGCGCGCTGAAGGTGGCGCTCGCCGATGTCGACAACGACACGTGGCTTGACCTCGTCGTCGCCACCGCCACCGGCGTCGACGTGTACCTGAACCAGCGCACGGCGACGAACGGGACGTGGCAGGGCTTCGCCACCACGGCGACGCACGCCGACCTGACCGGCATCACCGCGCTCGCCGTGGCCGACGTGACCGGCGACGGCTTCGCCGACGCGGTTGCCGCCACGGCGACCGGCGTCAGCGTCGTGCCCAACCTTGGCACGACGACCGTCGCGCCAACCACGTGGCAGGGCCTCGGCACGGCGGCCCCGCTCATCACCGGCCTCACGTCGGTGACCGCGCTCGCGGCCGGCGACGTCAACGGCGACGGGAAGACCGACCTCCTCGTCGCTGCCGACGGGCCGGCGCTCTACACCAACCCCGGGGCCCCGGGCACGTGGACCGCCACGCCGCTCGGCACCGCGGCCGCCGCCTCGTCCGTCGCGCTGGCCGACGTCAGCGGCGACCAGCGACTCGACGCGATCGTCGGCTACGCGAGCGGCGCCGTGTCGGTGTTCCCCTGGAACGGCGCGGGCTTCGACACAGCCGTCGTGCTGACCCCCGCGGGCTCGAGCGTCACCGCGGTCGCCGCGGGCGACGTCAACGGCGACGGCATCGTCGACGTGATCGCCGCGATCCCGGGCAACGTCCGCGTCTGGGCCGGCAAGGGCGGAACGACCCCGAGCTTCAAGGACGGCGTCGACGTCACCAACACCGGCAACGCGGTCGGGCTGGCCCTCGCCAACGTCGACACCGACCAGGACCTCGACCTCCTGGTGGCAAACCCGACCGGGTGGGTCCTCGACCAGGGGGTGCAGGAACAGATCTCGCGCGTCGGCTTCAGCGGCGTCAAGGTCTCGCTCGTCCCGACCGGCGGCAGCGACGCGGACGCGCTTGCCATCAAGGACGGCCAGGGCGCGTTCATCATCGCCTCCGACGGCGTCGCGGGGACGCTGTCCGGCCAGATCACGCTCGCCCCGGCCGGCTTCAACGCGGATGCCAGCGCGTCGATCCGCATCAACACGACCCCGAGAACGTGGGACGAGACGGTCACGGTCGGCGGCGTCGCCATCCCGGTCGTCTTCAAGACGGGGGAGACGTGGACCCAGGCGAACGGCAACTTCGTCAAGTTCTCCGGCAGCGGCACGCTGCGGATCGGCGACTTCGTCGAGATCGAGGGCAGCTTCAACGGCACGAGCGGGACCGCGCGGATCTTCATCGGGCAGGGCCCGTCGAAGCTCGACGACGGCTCCGCCAACCCGAACGCCCGCGGCGTCCTCTTCGACAACGCCACGTTCGCCTTCTTCAAGGACGCCACCGGCAAGTACGCGATCTGGGTCGATGGCACGGCGTCGCTGATCGGCATCCCGGGCGTCACGCTCTCCGCGCCGCTGAGCATCCGCTTCAACGAGACCGGCGCGCCCGTCGACGTCACGCTGCCGGACGGCACCGTTGCGCACCTCGACCCGGACGCCACGAAGCGGGTCATCGCCACCGGCGTGACGTTCGCGGTGGCCGGACTGTCGCTCAACGGCAACTTCGAGGTGGACCTCGACGCCAACGGGCGCCTCACGAAGTTCGAGTTCTCTGACGTCGGGCTGACGCTGGGCGAAGGCCCGACGCCGCCGGTCTCGGTCACGAAGCTGGCGGGCTCCATCTTCTTCCTGCCCGAAGGCGTCTTCGGCCGGGTCAGCGGCAAGGTCGACCTCAACGTCCCCGGCTTCGCCTCGAGCCTCGACGTGACCGTGCAGGTCAACAACACCGCCGACCCGCGCAATCTGGACAACGATCCCGCCGGCACGCCGCCGATCCCCGCGCACTCGGTCCAGGTGCAGGCGATCGGCGCGCAGTTGACCATCGCGGGCCAGACGCTCACCGGCACGTTCTCCTTCGAGCAGGTCGACGGCCCGCTGAGCCCGCAGGCACCGCCCAACGCGACGCCGCCGCGGTTCGTCCGGATCGCCGCCACGCACGTGACGCTGTCGCTCGGCGGCGTCGTGTCGCTCGCGGACGGCGAGGGCCTGCTGCTGGTCTCGCCCGGCGCGCTGGCCGGCCGGATCGGCGGCACCCTCACCGTGACCCTGCCCGGCGCGCCCGTCTCCCTGACCGGCACCTTCACCGTCGCCTTCAACACGGCGGCGACCGCGGTCAACGAGAGCTGGACGATCGCCGGAGAGGCCAAGCAGCTGTCGGTCCCGGCGGCGGGCACCGACGAGAACACGCACCAGCCGGTGCCCTTCCTGCGCGTCGAGGGCACCGGGATCGCGCTCGACGTCTTCGGCCAGCGGCTCCGCGGCGACTTCAGCTTCACGAGCGACAACGGGACGACGACCATCACCGCGTCCAACGTCGGCATCTCGCTGGGCGACGGAAGCACGGCGTTCGTGACCGTGTCCGAGGGCAGCGGCTCGTTCACGGTCGAAACCACCGGGATCCACGGCACGCTCGACGCGCAGGTCGCCTTCGCCGTCCCGGGCGTCGACATCCACGGCACGTTCGGCCTCGACCTCGACACGCGGGTCGACACGCAGCACCTGAAGATCAGCGCGACCGACGTGGTGATCACAGTTGCCGGCCAGTCGCTGGGCGGCAGTTTCGCCTTCGAGCAGCAGACCCGCCCGGACGGCTCGCGGGTGATCAGCGTCGACGTGACCGCGACGATGAGCTTCGCCGGAATGGCCGACGTGAGCCTCAGCGGTTCGCTGCTGGTTACGAACGCGGGCGTCGCCGGCGCCCTGGAGATCACGTCGCAGCTCTCCTTCGGCGCCGGGGTGACGCTCGGCGGCACGTTCTCGCTGAAGCTCAACAGCGCCACGACGCCGGTCGTGCTGAACGACGGCACGCGCCTGCCCGCCGGCCGCTACCTGCGCATCGAAGGCGACGCGATCACGCTGACCATCGGCACCGTCGTGATCGGTGGCTCGTTCGTGCTCGAGCAGACCACCAACTCGCTCGGACAGCCGCGCACCGTCCTCGCGATCTCCGGCGGCCACCTCGACCTCTCGCCGACGCTGACCGGCGTGCTGAGCGGGCTCGAGGGCGCGCTGCTGGTCACGAGCAACGGCCTGGCCGCGCAGGTGACCGGCACGGTGAACCTCGGCGGCGTGCTGCCCGCGGGCGTCGACTTCGCGGGGACGTTCACGCTCGCGCTCAACCGCACGACGGCGCCGATCGCCGAGACAGTCGAAGTGGGGGACGGCTCGGTCAGGCTCGATCTGCCGGCCGGCCAGTTCCTGCGCATCGCGGCCACGAACGTGCGGCTCTCCGTCGCCGGGCAGAGCATCAGCGGCTCCTTCTCCTTCGAGCAGAGCGGCGATACGACCACGGTCACCGCCACGGATGTGGCCTTCTCGTTCGGCGATCCGAGCGCGCCCGTCGTACAGCTCACCGACGGCCACGGCACGCTGACGATCACCGGTACGACCACGAAGACGATGACCGCCGAGATCGGCGGCACGGTCACCCTCCACGTGCCCGGCGTCGATTTCAGCGCCCCGCTCTCGCTGAAGATCGACACGGGTGCCGGCACGCTCATCGTTGAAGGCGGCGACGCGCTCCACACCATTTCGCTGAAGGTGTTCGGCCAGACCCTGACCGCCGACCACGTGTCCTTCGAGCAGGTCACGAGCGGGGCGACGCGGACCATCCACCTGACCGCCGAGAACCTGGTCCTCACGCTCGGCGACTCGAACGGCGTCAGCGTGACCATCGCGCAGACCGGGGCGCTCGAGGTGCTCATCACACCCGCCGGCATCACCGCCGACATCGAGGTGTCGATCACGGTCAACGGCCTCGCCGACGCGAACGACTTCTCGCTCGACCCGACGACGGCGCACCTGCTCCTCAACACCGCGACGGCGCCCGTCAAGCTGAGCTCCGGCACCGTGCCCGCCGGGCGCTTCGTGCGCGTCGACGTCACCACGGGCGCGACCATCTTCGGCCAGCGCATCCACGGCGCGTTCTCGTTCGAGCAGTCGACGGGCGCCGGGCCCGACAAGAAGCTCGGCACCTCCGACGACCAGTCGATCGTCAAGATCGCCGCCAGCGACGTCCAGCTGTTCATCGGCGACGAGGGCGACCCGATCGACAACGGCGACGACGTCGGCCTGCGCATCAGCGACGGCAGCGCGCTGCTGCTGCTCACGCCCGACGGCTTCTCCGGCGAGATCACGGCGGGCGCGAAGATCAGCCTGACGCCGGGGGTCTTCGCCTCGGTCGACAAGGTCACGCTGCGGGTCAACGCGACGACGAAGGCGATCGACGAGACCTTCACGGTCGGCGGCGCCACACGGCAGCTCACACTTCCCGCCGGCCCGTTCCTCTCGGTCGACGCGCAGGGCGTGGCGGTCGTCTTCGCCGGCCAGAGCATCACCGGCGACCTCACCTTCGAGCGCGACGCCGCCGGCACGACCACGATCACCATCGCCAACGCCGGCCTGCGCCTCGGCACCGCCCAGCGCGACTTCGTCGTGGTCTCCGACGCGCACGGCACGTTCACGCTCGGCGGCCCGACGGCCCCCGGCGTCTACGGCAGCCTGAGCGCCACCGTTGCCGTGGACGTCCCGGGCGTCCAGGTCTCCGGCACCTTCGCGATCGCGATCAACACGACCGCTGCCAAGCAGGGCGAGCTGGAGGCGCAATCCGTCCTGGTGTCGGGCACCGACGTCTCGCTGACGGCGTTCGGCCAGACGCTCAGGGGCAGCTTCAGCTTCGCGAAGTCGCCGACCGCGATCACGGTCACGATCACGCAGCTCAAGCTCGCGCTCGGTAGCGGGCCCTCGCCGTTCCTGACCCTCACGATCAACGAGGGCGCGCTGCGCATCACGAACGCCGGGATGGCCGCGCACGTCATGGCGAGCATCGCCATGAGCGACCAGCTCAAGGGTTCCTTCGAGTTCGGCAACGACTTCCTGCTGGCCGTCGACATCAACACCGCGAAGACCGCGCAGGTCGTCGGCACGGTGACGATCCAGCCCGGGATCCTGGTCCAGGCCGGCACGCCCGACGTCCCGATCAGCGTCAAGATCCTGGGCCAGGAGCTGTCCGGCGTCTTCTCGTTCAGCCAGCAGACCACCGCCACCGGCACGAAGGTCGTCCGCATCGCCTTCACCCAGGTGAGCCTGTTCCTGGGCGATCCGGCGACGGGCGAGGACACTCGCGAAGGCGTGACCCTCAGCGAGGGCGCCGGGGCCTTCCTGATCACACCGCAAGGCGTGGCGGGCGAGTTCACGGGCCGGATCGAGCTCACGCCGACGCTGCAGCAGCGTCTCGGGGCGACGCTCGGCACGACCATCACGATCCAGTTCAACAACCAGACCACGGCCGTCGACGAGGTGTTCTCGTTCACCGGCGGCAACGTGCTGGTCGCGACGACCACCCAGGGCGCCGCCGCGAACGGTGAAGTCCAAACGGTCACGCTCGGCGACGCCACGCCGGGGCCGTTCACGCTGGGCGTCGACGTCAACCGCAACGGGCGCATCGACGCCGCCGAGGTCACGGCGACGCTCGCCGGCACTGCGTCCGCTTCGGACGTGCAGGATGCGATCAACGCGCTCTACGGCACGGACGCCACCGCGGTCACTGTGACGCTCACGGGCTCGACGTACACGATCGCGTGGGCGGCCAACGGCGACCAGACGACGATCGCCACCAACGTCCGCGGCCTCAAGCTCCAGGCCGGCCCGTTCGTGCGGGTGCTGGCGCTCGACACGGTGATCGCCGTCGACGGCGTCGCGCTGCGCGGCGACTTCGCCTTCGACCGGGTCACGTCCACGAGCGGCACCGTGACCCGGATCGCCGCCGTCAACGTCACGATCTCCGCCGACCAGACGCTGCCAGACCAGTCGCCCACCTTCACCAACCCCGGCTTCAAGAGCGGCCAGGGCGCGCTGTTCATCTACGCGACCCCCACCAAGAACGGCATCGCCGGCACCATCAGCGGCCGCATCGAGGGGAGCATCGGCGGCTTCACGGGCGGTGCCACGGTCGGCGTGTCGTTCAACACCACGAACACGCCGATCGACGAGAAGGTCACGATCGGCTCAACGACGCTCACGGTCAAGCTGCCCGCGACGCCGAAGTTCACCTTCCAGCTCACCGACGTCGAGTTCAACTTCGGCGGGATCCTCCAGGTGCGCGGGAGCTTCAGCTTCTCGGGCGACAACGTGACCGCCACCGGCGTCGAGATCTTCGTCGGCCACACCGAGATCGACCCGGCGACCGGCCAGCCGGGCTCGTTCAAGCTCGACGACGGCACCGTGCGCCAGGGCACGATCGGCGTGCTGATCTCCGACGCCACGCTGGTCATCCAGAAGTACGGCGCCGGCTCGCCGCAGCCCTACGCGCTGTACGCAAGCGGATCGCTGAAGCTTGTCGGGCTCGAGGGCCTCGAGGTGTCCGGCAGCGTGACCTTCAAGGTCAACACCGGCACGGTGCAGCAGACCCTCCAGGTGCCGAACGACACCGGCACCACGCCGACGCCGATCGACGGGGGCGCGTTCTCGTTCATCGCCGGCAACACGCACATCGGCGTCGCCGGCGTCCTGTCTATCGACGGCACGCTGATCCTGAGCCGTCAGCCCAACGGCACGCTCGACATCACGCTGGCCAACACGCTGATCTCCGTGACGGTCAGCGGCACCACCGTCTTCCGCCTGGCCGGAAACGCCAGCTTCACGATCTCGCCGGCCACCGGTTTCCACCTCGTCAACTTCAAGATCACCGGCTTCGACCTGTTCGGCGTCGCCGGGCTCGACATCCCGGCCGGCGCGGGGACCACGCCGCAGGGCGGTCCCGCCGCGGGCGCCGGGGTGCCGCCGGTCACGCTGCCCGTCGCGCACCTGGCCGACCCGGTCGCCGGCGCTGTCATCAGCCCGGCGACGATCGACCACGTCAACGTCGTGTTCACCGACCTCAGCGGTGTCGGCATCGACCCGACCACGATCAGGGGCGGCGAGCTCGAGGTCACCCTCAACGGCGTCGCGCTGACGGTCGGCACGCCGACGCCGGTGCAGGACAAGCCCAACACGTGGCGCTACGGGATCTCCGGCGCGACCGGCGACGGCATCCTGAACGTCACGTTCAAGGCCGGCTCGTTCGCCGACAAGGGCGGCGTCACCAACGCAGCGAGCAGCGAGCGCATCTACCTGTCCGGGACCAGCCAACCCGGCCCCGTCGCGCAGCTCGCCAGCCCGGGCGGCGGCGAGACCCTCACCGCGGACTCGCTCAACGCCCGCCGCTACATCGACGTGACCTTCCAGAGCCTCGACGGCTCGCCGATCGACAAGGGCTCGATCATCGATACCGGCGCCGAGTTCACCCTCACCGGCCCCGGTGTGGCCGACGCACAGCTGCTGGGCGCGCCGCTGCTGATCGCCGGCACCGACGCCGGCGCCACCACCGTCACCTACCGCTACTTCCTGGGCGACAAGACGCCGTCGAACACGATCGACCTGTTCCAGGCCGGCGACGTGACGATCACGTTCCTCGACGAGCTCACGAACGGCGCGGGCGCCGGCTTCAAGACGCAGCAGGGCACCAGGAACCTCAAGGGCGTCGTGCAGACCTTCCGGCTCGACCCGCTCGCGCCGGGCGCGACGCCGACGGCCCGCCCGCTGTCGCTCGGCCCGCTGACCCTGCAGGGCCCGAGCATCGGCCTCGCCGACGTGGGCTTCAAGGACGGGATGCTCGTCCTGTCGATCGCGGTGGGCGTCCAGCACGCGTCGCTGAACTTCGGTGCCAAGAGCCCGCTGCAGGGCGGCCCGGGGACACCGGCCACCACGCCGACCTCACAGCAGACGCAGAGCGGCACGACCGTCGACCTGATCGGCGTGCTCGGCATCTTCGACGTCGAGGTCGACGCGTTCGGCCTGCTCAGCGGGAACTTCCGCGTCAACGTGCCTGGCAAGTTCAAGCTGCAGGTCGCGTCGCTCGAGGCCCATATCCCCGACGTCGCCGACCTGACCGGCCAGGGCATCGTCGTCTCGTACGACCCGGCCGGCGCCGCGAGCCAGGAGTTGCTGAGCATCGGCAGCGCGACGCTGACCTTCCCGCGCTTCGGCGTGCGCGGGACGCTCAGCCCGTCCGGCGGCGCTCCGGGCCTCGTCGTCCGCCAGGACGGCTTCTCGATCGGCAACGGCGAGCTGGCCTTCGGCGTGAGCACCCCGCAGACCACCGGGACGCTCACGCAGACCACGCCCGGCCAGCCGATCTCGTTCGGCAACCTGCTCCAGTTCGACGACATCCGCATCGGCGTGCGGAACTTCGACGTCACCTTCGGGAGCAACCCGTTCGCGGACTTCAGCGGGGCGATCTACGTGGCGTCCGCCGGCGTCCGCTTCAACCCGGGCAAGCCGTTCTCGGCGTCGATCACCGACCGCCAGGACGCCACCGACCGCAACCCCGACGGCTCCGACAACACCGAGGCGATCCACCTCGAGCTGCAGTTCGACCAGGGCCATGTCAGCGCGTTCCGCTTCAAGGTCGACACGCTGGCCATCGACCTCGGTGGCTACGTCACGATCACCGCTCGCGACTTCACGCTCGACACGGGCGCGACCGACACGCAGGAACTCGTGTCGTTCGTCTCGGTGGGCGCGAAGATCAAGGTCGCCTCGCTCGAGCTGACCGGCGAGGCGCGCAACTTCGCGTTCCTCGGCAACGGCGCGTTCAAGACCAAGCCCGGCTTCGGCGTGTTCGTCGGCGTCGGCTCGGCCACCGGCGACTCGTTCTCGTGGCCGAAGTTCCTGCCGATCAAGATCGACGCGATCGGCGTCCAGTGGGACGACGTCGAGAACCATCCCGAGGACTTCACGCTCACGCTGTCGGCCAGCGTCACCGCCCTGCAGGGCGCGCCCGGCCTGCAGTTCAGCGGCTCGGTCGTCGGCGTCAAGATCAAGCCGTCGCTGCTGGCCCAGGGCAAGTTCCCGGTCATCGACATCCAGTCGCTCGGCGTCACGCTCAAGGGCGACCTGTTCGGCGGCGAGATCGACGCGGGCCTCGTCGGCGGCATCCTGCGCCTCGACTCGAGCTACCGCATCATCGGCACGTTCGACACGACGACCCCGGTGTTCAAGCGGGTGTTCTGGCTCGGCATCGAGGGCGGCTTCTCGATGGCCGGCATGGCGGGCTTCACCATCCGCGTCGGCCTGTCCGAGCTCGGTCCGCTGCAGGCCTTCATCAGCGTGCAGACGCCGACCGGCGTGCTGCTTGTCCCGCAGATCGGCCTGACGATCAACGACTTCGCGGCCGGTGTCGAGTTCTTCAAGTCGCTGCCGTCGCTGACCGATCCGCTCGACCTGCGCTCGCCGGTGCTCGGCCTGCCGTCGAACCTGACGGCCGACCAGTGGATCTCCTCACTGCAGCAGCAGGTCGCGCTGCAGGCCAAGACCCTGGCCGCGAACCCCGAGCGCAGCGGTTTCGCCGCGGCCTTCACCGCGCCGATGACGATCACCGGTCATGCGCGGATCTACTCGATCTTCACGTCGCAGGAGCTGTTCAACGGCGAGATCACGCTCAAGATCTCGACCGACGGCAAGTTCCTCGTCGTCGGCACGCTGAACTTCGCGGCGAACTCCGTGTCGATCAGCGCCCGCCTGTACGCCGACCTGTCGAAGGTCACGAGCGGCACCGTCACGGTCCTGTTCCTGGCCGACATCCCCAACGAGGTGCGCCTGCTCACGGTCTACGGCTCGCTCAAGATGGGCTTCCGCGACTCGTCCAACCAGGCCATGACGTTCTCGAACGAGGGCGTCGTGTCCACGCCGGCCAACGGCGGGCCGCCGACCGTCAAGGTCGTCGCTCCGGGCCCGGGCGGCGGCACCGTCGACGAGACCACGGCGAACTCGCAGACCACGACGAACCAGACGTCGACCACCCACTACGTCGACGTGGTCTACAACGCGCCTCCGGGCGGGACGATCGACTACACGACGATCCTCGACGGCGACGGCAGCGGCGGCTTTGAGTTCACGATCACGGCCGGCGGCTCCACGTACCAGGGCGTCGTCACCGCGGGCACGCCGCGGACGGTCACCAGCGGGCGGCCCACGCCGATGCTCGGCGTCTCGCTCGACACCGGCGACGAGGTCGTGCCGCTCGTGCTCAACGGGGCCGGCGACACGGTGACCGCCAAGACCGCGGACGGCACCGTCGTCTACGAGCTTCACTCGACCGACCCCGACGCGCACGGCGCGAAGAACGACGCCCTGCTCATCGCGGCGATCCAGGCGACCGGCACGAACCGCTTCCGCTACGACGTCGGCAGTGACCCATGGCCGCTGGGCGAGGTCGACGTGACGTTCCCGGCCGACCGGTTCCGCACCGTCGACGGCACCCCGAACGCTCAGACGCCGATCGCGTTCACGGTCACGGGCGCCACGGCGATCGTCGTCGACCCGGGCTCGAACGGCCAGATCGACGTGACCACGCTCAACGACCGCAACTGGATCAACGTCACGTTCGCCGGGACGGCGATCGACGACGCCTCGATCACCGACCTCGCGCCCGAGTTCACGCTCTCCGGCGCCGGCCTCGGCTCGGCGACGCTCGACGCGGCTCGGGCGCCCGTCAAGGTCGGCTTCACCGCCACCACGGTCACGTACCGGTACTGGATCAGCGGGGAGTTCGCGCCCACAGGGACCGGCAGCGTGACGGCGACGTTCATCGGTGGCTCGTGGGCCGTGGACGCCACCGCGCCCGCGCTGGCGAGCGTCGACGTCACGGTCACGGGCCCGGGCCCGCTGGCCACGACCGCGCGCTTCACCTTCGCCAACCCCGCCGGCCTCACGCTCGACCCGGCCTCGGTGCTCGACCCGGCCCCCGAGTTCGTCGACGCCGACGGCGACCCCACGAACGGGCTCCAGCTGGCGACCAACGCCGGCTCGCCGTTCGACGTCACGCTCGACGAGAGCAAGGACGTCACGCGGGTCGGGACCAGCAACCAGTTCGACGTGCCGATCTACCTCACGCTCAAGGTCGGCCTGGACCCGAAGGACTTCCCGCCGGCCACCGACACCGTCGTCACGCTGCAGCCGGCCGTCACGGGCCTCGCCTACACGGGCCAGGCCGACGGCACCCAGGGCGGCGACACGCAGGACCTCGGCGACCTCGGCGCGACGAACAACCGCTCGTTCATCGATGTCCACTACGCGGCGGCCAACGCGCAGACGCTCGATCCGGGCTCGATCGGCGGCGACGAGTTCATCCTCGGCGGCTTCGGTGGCTCCGGCGTGGCCCTGTGGAGCGGCAACATGGCGGTCGTCCCCGTCTCGGCCGGCACCTGGCGGTACCTGCTCGCCGGCAGCGACTTCCGGCCGGGCGACGTCCTGCTGACCTTCGACCACTCGAAGTTCTACGACGGCCGCGGCCCGCCCACGCCGGCCTACGAGTCCACGCAGTCGTTCACCGTCACCGGCGCCACGGCCGACCTCACCCGGACCGTCATCGACAGCGACGGCGCGCCGACCACCATCACGCTTGGCGGATCCTCGGTCGGCAGCGACGCGCTCAACGCGGCGGGGTACCTCGAGGTCACCTTCCGGCCCACGAGCGGTGCCGAGATCGACCCCACGTCGATCGCCGGCGGCGAACTCAGCCTCACCGGCCCGGGCGGCACCGCCGTCGCGCTGGCCGCCCCGATCCGCATCGGCGCGTCGAATACCTGGCACTACGGCTTCACCGGCCCGCTGCCGGTCGGCACCTACACCGCCTCCTTCGCCGCCGGCTCGTTCGCCGACACGGCCGGGCAGACGAACCTCGCCGAGACCGAGACGTTCCGGGTCGAACAGCCGTCGGCGCACCTCGCCGATCCGGCGGCCGGCGACACCGTGGGCGTCCAGGCCATCAACAGCCGCGGCTGGGTCGACGTGACCTTCAACGCCATCGACGGCCAGCCGGTCGACGTCACCTCGATCACCGACACCGCGCCCGAGATCGCGATCACGTCGTCGGCCAGCGACACGATCGTGCTCGACGGCCGCGGCGTCCTCGTCGACGCGGCGACCTCCAAGTACCGCTACTTCTTCACCGGCTACAAGAGCGGGACGCTGACCGCGTCCCTCGTCGGCGGCTCATGGAAGAACGTCAGCGGCAAGCTCTCCGCAACGGACCAGGTCGCCACGCCGGAGGCGACGATCGCGCCCGCGGTCACCACCGGCACGTGGATCGACGTGGCCTTCACGCCGACGACCAATGCTCACATCAAGGGCTCGACGATCGACGGCACCGAGCTCACGCTGAGCGGCGCCGGCGCGACCGGCCTGTCGCCCGACACTGTCAAGGTCGTCCAGATCGACGCCACGACGTGGCGCTACCTCTACACCGGCAAGTTCGTCGCCGGCACCGTGAACGCCGCGCTCGGCGCCGGCAGCTGGACCGACGACGCCGGCAACGCCGCCGCCGCGACCGCCGAGTCCTTCAAGGTCATCGCGCAGGCGCAGTCGTTCTTCATCGAGCTGTCGGGCGGGGTCCGGCTCGAGGCCGCCGGCTTCACGGACGAGCCGCTGATGGAGATCAAGGCGAACGTCACGCTCGAGATCGACACCGCGCGCTCGCTCTTCACGCTCACGTTCTCGGGCCAGATGAGCCTGATCAAGCTCGGGACCGTGGGCTCGACGTCCGGCCGGTTCGTGCTCGACACGAGCAACAAGACCGCGGACGCGCCGCAGTTCTGGGGCGTGGCCACGCTCGAGACCAACTTCGACGCGCTGAAGCCGTACGGCATCGATCTCTTCGGCAAGGGCACGCTGCAGGTCAACCTCACGGCGACCGAGCACGTCGAGACGCTCACGCTCGCCGGTCTGGGCCCGAACGGGACCGCCGCCACGCGCACCTTCGACCTCCAGCCGTTCACGTTCTCGCTCGAGCTGGCCGGCAAGGCCGCCATCCGCGCGCCCGGCACCTCGACTGACCTCATCCGACTCACAGGCGGCTTCTTCCTGCTGCTGAGCCCGCAGAAGATCCAGCTCTACGAGACGGCGTCGCTCTCGTTCGGCATCGGCGACGCGCAGCTGACATACGCCAACTCCCAGGGCCTGATCCTGATCTCGACCGGCCTCGACGGCCGGAACCCGGGCGTCGCGGGCATGTTCTCGATCAGCGCGTCGGCCGGCATCGGCCTGCCGCCGAGCATCGGTGACTTCAACATCTCCGGGTCGGTCTCGGTGATGTTCAACACCACCAAGCAGGACCAGACGTTCACGATCCCGGACTCGTTCCTGCCGCTGCTCAAGCCGGGCGACCCGACGAAGATCACCGTGTTCGCGTCCGCACCCGGCCTGGACGGCAAGCCGCGCCCGAACGCCCCGCTCGGCGGCGAGATCTACGTCACGGCCACCATCAAGGCCACGATTCACCTCGGCCCCGTCGCGCTCGACGGCTTCATCTCCATCACGGCCGCCGGCTCTCAGCAGGGCGCGTACCTGTCGATCACCGGCGCCGTCGGCGCGCAGGTCAAGTACCTCGGCGCGCTGACCGGCACGATCAACCTGAACTTCTACGCCGACCCGACGCCCCAGATCGTCGGCCGGGTCTTCCTGACGCTGGGCTCGAACTCGATCCCGGGCGTGAGCTTCAACGGCCAGTTCCTGGTCGAGATCAACACCGGCTCCGCGCGCGCGGTGCAGACGTTCGCGATCAACGAGGATGCCGCCGGGCACTTCAACGGGTTCCAGCACGACGCCGCCGGCAACCTGATCGTGACCTCGGTGACGATCAACAACGGCTTCCGCTTCGTGTTCGGCGGCGAGCTGATCGTCGGCTCGGTGCTGCACATCCAGGGCAGCGTCCAGCTGAACGCGAGCGCGACCGAGATCTCGCTCACGGTCAACGCGACGCTCGCCCTGGCGCCGCTCGGGTCGCTGACGCTCAAGAACAGCGGCTTCACGATCAACGCCGCCGGCCTCGTGGCGCGGGTGCAGATCAGCGTGGGCGACCTCGGCTCCGCCTTCGACGGGGCGGGCCTGAAGTTCGAAGCCTCGCTGCTGCTGGAGCTGAACACCACCGGCCACGACGCGTCGATCGGCACCGATACGGTCAACCCGGGCCTGCGGCTGCACATCGACGGCTCCATCTCGTTGCTCGGCGCGAGCGGCTCGGGCACTCTGGACCTCACGGTCAACACGACGGGGCTGCAGCTGCTGTTCGCCCTCGGCTTCGACATCGGCTTCCTGCAGTTCCGCGCGGACGGCGGCGCCTTCATCGGCTTCAGCGACCCCGGCTTGGCCATGAAGCTCTCCGTCCACGTCACCGCGAACGAGGGCAGCGGGCTCTTCACCATCGATGCGAGCGGCACGCTCGGGCTCAACACGACGAACACCACCAAGCTCGGGCTCGCCGCCAACTCGTTCGTGCTCGACGTGTCCGGCCACATCGAGCTCCTCAAGGTGCTCAAGTTCGACGCGGGCTTCGCCATCAACGTCATCGGCCAGAGCTGGAACCTCCGAGCGCACGCCGACGTCGACTTCTTCGGGCTTGCCACCCTGAGCGGCTCGATCTTCCTGGACTCCGACGGCAACTTCGATGTCCAGATCGGCGGCCAGATGGTGCTGGGCACGACCTCGTTCGGCCTCGTCGGCACCTTCAACGTCCACGTCTGGTCGATCGTCAACAAGAGCACGGGCGAGATCGACCTCGGGATCAGCGGCTTCGCCAGTGTTCAGGTGCGGGTGTTCGGCATCACGCTCATCGGCGTCGGCCTCGGCTTCAGCGTCACCGTGTCGAACAAGGACACCAACGGCGGCGTCGCGAAGATCGAGCTGAGCATCACGGTCACGATCGACCTCTTCCTGTTCTCGATCACCAAGACCGCGCACTTCACGATCGGCTACCTCCAGCTGCCGCCGATCGTCCACCTGGCCACGCTCAACGAGACCACCGGCGTCCTGACGCTGAACGTCGGCTCGCTGAAGGGCAACCGCGGCATCGCCACCGACCAGGACGACGAGTCCTACCTCGTCGAGCAGGTCGGCAGCGACGCCACCGGCGCGACGATCAAGGTCTCGGCGTTCGGGCGCTCGAACACCTACAGCGGCGTCAAGAGCATCGTCGGCGACTTCGGCGACGGCAACGACGCGGTGACGATCGCCAACGGGGTCACGGTGCCGGTCACCCTGTCCGGCGGCTACGGCGACGACGTCATGACCTTCCTGGGCTCGGGCGTCGACTCCGTGCTCTACGGCGACCAGCCCAATGCCGGCTCCGGCTGCTCGACGGCAGCCGACGTCACCTGCGACGACTACGTCGAGGTCACGAGCAGCGTGCCCGTCACCGTGTACGGCGGCGCGGGCACCGACTTCCTGCTGAACAGCGGCACGGCGCAGGCCACGCTCAACGGCGAGGACGGCAACGACAACATCATGGGCGGCACGCACGCCGACGTCCTCGACGGCGGAAACGGCAACGACGTGCTCACCGGACCGGCGGCCGAGATGCACGGCGGCGCCGGCCGCGACCAGCTGACGGTCGTGCTCGACTCGCCGGATGCCGTGCTGATCGACGGCGGCAGCGGCGACGAGGCCAACCCCGACGGACCGGCCGGGGACCTCCTGCGCCTCTACGGCACCGCCGCGGGCGACGCCATCGACGTCGAGAAGGGCAGCGGCCACCAGCTGAACATCGTCGTCTCGGGCACGGACCGGCCGGTCGACGGCATCGAGCGCCTGCTGGTCGACGGACGCGGCGGCGGCGACACCTTCGTGATCGGTGACCTCGCCGGCGCGAACCTGGCCGCGATCGAGCTCGACCTCGGCCACTCGGTCGTCACCTCCGGGACCAGGACCGAGACGATCACGGTCGGCAACACGCAGTTCACCAGCCAGGTGCCGAATACGTTCGAGTCGCCCGACCGCGCGGCCGACAGGGTCACGGTCCGCGGCGGCGCCGGCAACGACACCTTCACGCTTGCCACCAACGGCTCGCTGCTTGACGTCGTGCGCAGCGGCAGCGCGAGCTACACGGTCTCGATCGGGCAGAGCGTGCGCTCCGAGGGCGACGCGCTCGTGGTCGAGGCGCTCGGCGGCAACGACTCGATCGACGCGCATGGCGTGACGTCCGACGTGGTCGCGCTCGAGCTGCGGGGCGACAGCGGCGCCGACACGCCGGTCGGGCTGCGCGGCACCGACGGCAACGACACGCTCGTGGGCTCGCGGTTCGCCGACATCCTCGACGGCGGGCTGGGCGACGACACTTTCACTGGCGGCGAGGGCCTCGACGTCTTCCGCGACGCCGGCGGCCGCAACACGCTCAAGGAGACCTTCGACCGCGACATGGGGCTGTTCGACAACCTCTTCGTCGTCGGGCAGGTCACCAACGGCTCGAACCCGCCGACGGCCGGCACCGTCGCCGGCGACTTCACGAACGATTACGGCTCGCCGCTCACCCCGGTGACCGCCGACGCGTGGGCGGCCGGCGCGGTGGCGGAGGACCTCGGGGGGCTGTTCGCCACGGCGATCCTCACCGGCGGCTCAGGGCGCAACATCATCGTGGTGGGCGACCTCGACGGCAAGATCACGATCGGCGGCGTGTCGCGCGACGTGCTCTCGTGGTCGGGCGACGCGACGCTCGACAACCAGGGCGGGCCCGGCGAGGAGCTCTACGTCATCAACCTCCGCAACCTGCATTCGGTGACGATCGCCGACACCGGCGCGACCGGGACCGACGACCTCGTGGTCATCGGGACGCTCGACGCCGACGCGCTCGCGCTCGAGACCGGCAAGGTGACCTTCGGGCCGCTCGCGACGCCGACCGCCGGGACCGTCACCTACAGCGGCATCGAGCGCCTCGCGCTGCACGCGCTCGACGGCTCGGATGTGATCGCGCTGCGCTCGACGACCATCGACACGACGATCTTCGGCGGCACCGGCCTCGACGCCTACGCGGTCGGCTCCGCCGCGACGATCGCCGCCGGCGGCACCCTCACGAACACCGGCGGCAACGTCGACCTGATCCAGGGCGATCTGGCGCTCGACGGCGGCCCCGGTATCGACTCGCTCACGGTCGACGACACCGCCAGCACCGCGGCCAAGACCGGCACGCTGACCTTCAACCGCATCGGCGGCCTGGCCACCAAGAGCGGCATCGGCTACGGAGCGTTCGAGTCGCTGGCCATCGCGCTCGGCTCCGGCGACGACACCTTCACGGTCCAGAGCACGCACCTCGGCCCGGCGCGCACGACGTCGCTGACCTCCAACGGCGGCGCCGACCACATCGCCATCCAGACGATCGACGGGCCGACCACGGTCGACGCGGGCGACGGCGCCGACACGCTGACCATCGGCACCAACGCGCCGAGCACGGCCGGCAAGCTCGCCGGCATCCGCTCGAGCCTGTCGGTGACCGGCGGCGCGGGCGCCGACTCCATCGCGCTCGACGACACCGGCACGACGACCGACCAGATCGGCGTCGTGACGCCGACGACGGTCGCCGGCATGGGCATGACGCTCAACGGCTCGGCGCCGCAGCCCGACCTGGTCCAGGTCGTCACCGTGGCCAACGCGTTCAACGGCCGCTTCACGCTCAGCGTCGACGGCAAGGGCACGACCGTCCAGCTCGACTACGACGCCACGCAGGATGCCGTGCGCAGCGCCCTGGAGACGATCCTCGGCGTCGGCAACGTGTCGGTCATGAAGGCCGGGTCGCGCTGGCTGATCGCCTACCAGGGCGCGCTCGCCGGCGCCGCGGGCCGCGCGCTGCCGCCGATCACGCTGAACGCGATCGGGCTCGCCGCCGACCCGAACGGCCCGGCCGTCGTCACCGGCGTGGGCGTGATGACCGACGGCCTGATCGCCTACTCCGCGTTCGAGACGTTCACCGCCGGCCTGGGCTCGGGCGCCGACGTGGTCGACGTCACCGGCACGATCGCGGGCACGACGACCGTCAACGCCGGCCCGGGCGACGACAGCGTCTTCGTCGACAGCACGGGCGGCGTCACCAACGTCAACGGCGAGGCCGGCCGCGACCTGCTCGTCGTCAACGCGCTCCAGCGCACGGGCAACGGCTTCGGCGGCACGCTGAGCCTCGACGGCGGCGCCGGCGCCGACACCACCATCGTCGGCCTGTTCGGCAGCGGCGACTCGACCGTCGCGGTGGACGACACCGGCAACGACGGGGCGACCAACGTCCTCATCGTCAACGGCACCCCGGGCGCCGACCAGTTCCTGCTGCGCAAGCGCCTCATCGCACTGCTGACCGTTCCGGTCGACGGCCTGTACACGCACGCGGAGAAGGTCACCTACACGAGCGGCATCAACGGCGGGGTCGTGGTCAACGGCCTCAACGGCGACGACGACTTCGCCATGGACGACAACGCGAGCGTCATGACCGTCAACGGCGGGACCGGCAACGACTCCTTCCACGTCGGCCAGCTGTTCACCGACTACCACCCCGATCCGACGTTCGGCATCCCGGAGACCGAGTTCTTCAACTCCACGCGCGGCCAGCTCTCCAACGGCGTCTCGTTCGCCACCACCATCAACGGCGGCACCGGCGACGACTTCTTCGAGGTCTTCCGCAACAAGGCGGTCCTGCAGCTCAACGGCGACTCGGGCGACGACACGTTCATCATCCGCAGCTTCATCGCCGAGGGCTCGACCACGACCGGCGTCAACTCCGGCGACGGGCGCGACTTCGTCCAGTACGCCGTCAACGCGCCGGTCTCGATCGACGGTGGCGACGGCTACGACACCGTGATCGTGGTCGGCACCGAGGCGCCGGACGACTTCGTGATCACGTCCGTCGGCATCTACGGCGCGGGGCGCTTCGTCTCCTACCTCAACATCGAGAAGCTCGTCATCGAGGGCATGGAGGGCAACGACCGCTTCTACGTGCTCTCCACGAACGCGAACGTCGAGACGCGCGTCTTCGGCGGACTGGGGAGCGACACGATCTACGTCGGCTCGCACGCGCCGGCCGTCCAGGCCAACGACCTCATCGGTTACAGCGGGCTGATCGGCGAGTCGGTCGAGAGCACGAGCGGCACGTGGAACGGGCTGCCGGTCGACGGCCTCATGGCCGAGATCGCCGACAACGACGCGCCGAGCGTGATCATCACCCCGGAGAACGGCGCGCTCACGGTCTCCGAGGGGGGCGGGACCGACGCCTTCCGCGCCGTGCTGGCCTTCGCCCCGACGAGCACCGTCCAGGTGACGTTCGCGGCGCCGGCCATCGACCCGAACTCGACCGACCGCTCGCGGGCCATCCTGCTCTCGCTCGACGGCGTCAACTGGGACACGTCGGTCACTGCCGTGTTCACGCCGGCCAACTACGCCACGGCGGTGCGGATCCTCGTCAAGGCGGCCTACGACCTGTCCTCCGAGGACACCCAGGCCGTGCCGATCCAGGCGATGGTCGTGGGCGGCGGCGCCTACGACGGCCTGGCGCTCCCGAACACGCTCGTGCGCACGCTCGACGACGACGCCGTCGGCGTCGTGGTCACCGAGGTGCTCGGCGGAACGCGCATCGTCGAGGGCGACACCGGGCGCACCTACCAGGTGGTGCTGACGCGCCAGCCGATCGCCAACGTCACCCTCACGCTGCACGTGACCGCTCCGGGCCAGGTGCTCGTCGGCCCGGCCACGCTGACGTTCACGCCCGGCGACTGGAACACGCCGAAGCTCGTGACGGTCTCCGCGCTCGCCGACGGCGTCGTCCAGGGCTTCTACTACGCCTACGTCGACACCGCGGTGGCGAGCAACGACGTGATCAGCGGAACCGTCACCGGCCTCACCGGCCGCCAGGACGAGTTCGTCGTCGCCTCCGCTCCGTTCCCGGCCACGACCGACGCGCTCCACGGCTACCTCGTGCGCTTCACCAGCGGCCGCAACGCCGGCCAGGTCCGCCACATCTGGGGCAGCAGCGCGACGACGATCGTCAGCGAGGGCGCGTGGGACTTCATGCCGGCCGTTGGCGACACGTTCGTGATCACCGGCTACGACTCGCCGGTCGGCGGCAACGCTCCGGTCGGCGGCACCGTCAGCGCGGTCGACCCGACGCGGACGACGATCACGCTGACCGGCGCGAACCTGCCGACCGCCAACGGCGGCCTCACGGGCGCCATCGTGCGCATCACCGACGGCAGCGGCGGCGGCGAGTACCGGACGATCGCCTCGAACACGGCGACCACGATCACGGTCAGCGAGCCGTGGTCGGCGTCGACCGGCGCCCCGGGCGAGAACGTCCTCGGCGTCGGTACGAACGTCACCGTGCTGGAGATCCCGGGCGTGCTGGTCGACCGCGTCGCCGTGCAGGTCGCCGACGCCGACGCGCGCCTCGTGATCGTCACCGAGAGCCAGGGCACCACGCGGCTCGTCGAGGGCGGCGCGACCGACACGTACACGGTCCGCCTCAGCCGCAGCCCCGGCGCCGAGACCGTGACCGTCCGCATCGCGCCGCAGATCACCGGCGCGCTCAACGGCCTGACCTTCACGGAGGGCATCCGCGTGACGGTGGAGATGGCGTCCGGCACCTCGACCTACGACGCGGCCGGCAACCTGGTCCTGACCTTCGACGCCTCGAACTGGAACGTCGAGCAGACCGTCCGCGTGAGGGCGATCGACGACGCGATCGCGGAGGGCTATGACCTGCAGGCCTTCGCCGCGCAGGCGCGCCGCGTGGCGCCGGTCCAGGGGCCGCTGTTCGTCTCCGGCGGTTTCGACACAGAGTTCGCCGACGCGCTGTCGCTCGACAACTACCTGCCGGTGCTCCTGCCCGGTGAGGCCTCCGGCCACCCGACGCCCGCCACGGCGCCGAGCGTCGATGCGATCGAGGACAACCAGGTCGACACGCTGATCGCCGACAACTCCGACTCGCCGGCCAACGACCTGGGCGACCTCACCTCGACGCGTCTCACCGGCCTCGGCATGGCGCCCGACACCTACGTCGCCGGCCGCCTGCTGCCGGGCGGCATCGTCTACGCCGAGCTCGAGGCGCTGGACGTCCTGCTCGGCTACGGCAACGACACGTTCACGGTCGAGTCCACCCACGCCGGCACGACGACGATCGCCGGCGGCGCGGGCAACGACAGCTTCCGCGTGCAAACCATCTCCGGCCACACCGCGATCGACGCCGGCGCGGGCGACGACACCTTCCAGGTGGGCACGACCGCCGGCCTCGGCGGCCCCGGCGTGCTCGACTCGCTCGACGCCCTGTTGGCGCTCGACGGCGGGACCGGCACGGACACCCTGAACCTCGACGACTCGGCCGACACCAAGAACGACCTCGGCTGGCTGACGCAGACGACGCTCACCGGGCTCGACATGATCGCGCGCGACGGCATCGACCGCTTGTGGTCGGTCACGCCGCAGGCGGGCGCGAGCAGCTTCACGATCGTCCTCGCCGGCGTCGGCGCGCGGACGTTCGCCGTCGGCACCGACGCCGACACGATCGCCGCGTCGCTGCAGAGCCTGCTCTTCCCGAACCCGAACTCGTGCGGCACGCAGGGGCAGACGGCGTGCGCGCAGAGCGTCTTCGTCTGGCGCTTCGGCAACGACTACCTGGTCGGCCTGCGCGGCGAGCGCCACGGCCCGTCCAGCCCGGCCCTGCTGGCGATCGGCGCGGGCGCCGCGGCGATCGACCGCAGCCGGCTCGACGGCGTCAACTACTACGGCGTCGAGACGCTCAACCTGACGCTCGGCAGCGGCAACGACGTGATGAACGTCCAGGGCACCTCGGCGGTCACCAATCTCTCCACGGGCCCGGGCGATGACCGCATCTACGTCTCCTCGAAGGCCGACGTGCCGATCGACGGGCACCCCGACTACCTGACGGGCGACCTCAACCAGATCGCGGGCACGCTGAACCTCGACGCCGGCAGCGGCCGCCAGACGTTGATGATTAGCGACGAGGCCGCCACGGTGGGCGACCCGAACGTGCTGATCACGCGCAACTACGGTGCGGCGTCGCTGCGCGACGCAGCGGTCTCTGCGCAAGGCGAGGTCTTCATCGTGGGTCTCGCTGCCGGCTCGATCTCGTTCCGCGCTGACGCGACCGGCAACTTCGCCGACGGCATCTCGATCTGGACCGGGTTCGGGGCCGACACGATCCGCGTCGACGGCACGCACAAGCGCGCCGGCGTGCGCGAGATCACCTCGCTGAACACCGGTCTCGGCAACGACGACGTCACGGTGTCCCTGGCCGCCGCGACCGAGGGGTTCTTCGTGCTCGACACGCAGGGCGCCTACGACGACGTCATGCACCTGGCCACCGACATCGCCGACGGCGACCTGCCGATCCCGGCCGACGGGGTGCGCGTGACCGTCGACGGCGTGCTGCTCGACCCGAGCCGCTACGTCGTCAACACCGCGCTGAACACCGTGTCGCTGACGTTCACGCCGCGCCAGGGCGCCACGGTCGCCGTGGCGATCGACAAGGTCACGCCGTACTCCGGCTTCGTTGACGCGAGCGGGCTCTTCACGGTCGGCGGCCCGGTCGGCGCCGGCGACGACGTCACGGTCCTCGTCAACGGCCTGCCGGGCGCCTTGGACCGCGCCAGCGGCACGGTCACGGCGACCCCGGGCAGCTTCGTGATCGTCTGGGTCACGCAGCATCTGACCGAGACCTTCACGACGCCGCAGCTGATCGACACGGACAACGACGTGGTGCACGCCGAGACGTCGACACTGCCGCTCATCATCTTCGGCGGGCAAGGCGCGGACACGATCGACGGCGGCAGCGGCGGCGACATCATCTTCGGCGACCGCGGCCGCGTCCTCTACTTCGACACGGCGCTGACGCCGCCCACTACGGACGCCACCGCGCTCGCGTCGCTCGAGCCTTTCGCCGCGACGGTGCTCGGTCACGGCGGCCCGGGCGACAAGACGGACGGCGTCCAGCGATTCGTCAGCCTCGCCGTCACCGTCGACCCGTTCGTGGGCGGCGACGACATCATCACGGCCGGCCTGGGCGCCGACATCATCCTCGGCGGGCTCGGCCGCGACACGATCACCACGAACCGCGGCGAGACCTCACTGCTGCCAGACGCGGACAGCATCGTCCTCGGCGACCACGGCTTCGTCGACTGGGCGCTGCTCGATCGCGACCCCGGCGACATCGACCGGGTGCAGACGACCGACCCGACCCTCGGCGGCGGCGACATGATCACGACCGGCGCCGGCTATGACCTCATCCTCGGCGGCACGGCGGGCGACACGGTGCACGCGGGCGCGGGCAACGACCTCGTGTTCGGCGACTTCGGCCAGATCGTGGCCGTTCTGGGCGGCGGCGTCCGGCCGCGAGAGCTGCCGCTGGCGACGCTGGTCGACCCGTTCACGTTCACGGCGATCGACACGCAGAACAGCCAGGGCGGGGGCCCGGACACCATCTACGGCGAGGACGGGGACGACATCATCCTCGGGCAACAGGGCGCCGACGTCATCTACGCGGGCGCCGGCGACGACGACGTCATCGGTGGCCACAACGTGCCGGGCGGCCAGGACGCCGGCGACCGCATCGACGGCGGGACCGGCAACGACGTCGTGGCCGGCGACAACGCGTCGATCCTGCGCGGCGACCAGCTGAGCCTGCGCGTGCGGCAACTCACGGCCGCAACGATCTACTCGGTCGTCAACGGCACGATCGTCGCCAACGTCGGCGGCCCGGTCCTCAACCCGACGCACGTCGTCGAGCGGCTCATCGCGCTGTACGACGACGGTGCCGCCGACCCCACGCTGTTCGGCAACGACGCCATCGCCGGCGGCGCGGGCGACGACGTGCTCTTCGGCCAGATGGGCGACGACGCGATCCAGGGCGACGGGTCGATCGACCTGCCGGCCGGCACGTCCGCCGAGGCTCCGACCGACGGCGACGACTACGTCGAGGGCGGCGGCGGCGCCGACCTCATCTTCGGCGACCTCGGCCAGGACGACCTGATCGGCGGCAGCTCGACGCTCTACCTGCCAGTCGGGACGCCGCGGCCGGACGGCGCGGACACGATCTACGGCGGCGCCGGCACCCGCAGCGCGATCGACGACCCGGGCGACCCGTCGACGACCGGCCACGCTCGCGACGCCGACGTGATCCTCGGCGACAACGGAATCATCTACCGCCTCGTCGGCAGCAACGGCCAGTTCCTGCAGTTCAACTACGACACGTACGGCACGCTGAAGGTCATCCCGCGCGCGGTCGTCCTGCTCGACTACAGCCCGCGCGGCGACGACAACTACATCTCCACCGACCCGAACAACCAGGCCGCGTCGACCCTGGTCACGAACGACCCGCTGCGCAACACCAACCACGGCGGCGGCGACTTCCTGCACGGCGAGGGCGGCGACGACATCATCCACGGCCAGACCGGCAGCGACCGGATCTGGGGCGAGGGCCAGTCCGACGACCTCTACGGCGAGTCGGGCTTCGACTGGATCGACGGCGGCACCGGCGTTGACGGCATCCTCGGCGACGACGGCCTCCTGCTCACCAGCCGCAACGGCACCGCGGAGCCGCTGTACGGCATTGCCGCGACGACCCAGACGACGCTGACCCTCAACGGCGACACGCAGGACACCGTCATCAACGTCACCGGTGCGCTGAACAAGCAGGCCGACCTCGAGCCCTTCTACATCGGCAACAACGACGTCGCCTACGGCGGGCTCGGCAATGACTTCATGCACGGCGGCGCCGGCGACGACGCCATGTCGGGCGCCGAGGCGCTGCCGTTCTACTACGTCGCCGACCCGCTGGCGCTGCTCGCGCAGTACTACCAGGTGGGCGACGTGCTCCAGCACGGCTTCCGCGACCCCGAGGAGCTGCGCTACTTCGACGAGAACAACCCGTGGCGCAAGGTCATGGTGCCCGTGGCCGGCGGCGGCACCATCGACTTCCTGCTCAACTTCCGGGCGCGCCTGGTGGCGACCGACCCCAACGCCGTGATCGACGACGGGCGCGACGTGCTCTTCGGCGACGTCGGCAACGACTGGCTCGTCGGCGGCACCAACCGCGACATCCTGTTCGGCGGCTACGGCGACGACCTGCTCCAGGCCGACGACGACCTCGACAGCACGGTCGGCACCGCGGATCCGCTCGCGAACAACACGCCGGACGCGCGCACCACGACCACCGGACCGCCGTCCTTCGCGGACATCGCGTTCGGCGGCGCCGGTCGCGACGAGCTCATCGCCAACACGATCACCGACCGGCTCTACGACCTGCGCGAGTTCGACAGCTTCTGGGTGCCGTTCTCGGCGTTCGGCAACCCGACCGTCAACCGCTCGCTCCCGCCGGGGGCCGAGACATACTTCTACGCGCTCTCGCTGGCCGTGGGAACCGACAGGACGCGCGGCACCGGCGCCCGCAACGGCGAGCCCTTCGGCGAGATCGGCCTGGTCACGAACGCCGACGCCGACTGGCAGGCCCAGAGCGGTTCACCGGCCGACCCGCAGCCCGGCAACACCAACGGCCCGCGCGACGTGGGCTCGACCGCCGAGTACGGCATCTGGACCGATGCCGACAACGGCTCGGCGGTGCAGCTCTTCGTCGGGGACGCGACGGTGACCGAGGCGGACACCGGCACCACCACCGTCTCGGTGCCGGTGACGCTTTCGACCGCGGCGGCGACGCCGGTCACCGTCACGGTCTCGACGGCGCCCGGCACCGCGCTCGCCGGCAGCGACTACCAGACGCGGACCGCGACCGTGACGTTCGCGGTCGGCGTCACGCAACTCGCCTTCGTGGTGACCATCGTCAACAACAACACGGCCGAGCCGACGGAGCAGTTCAGCGTGGTGCTCTCGAACCCGTCGGGAGCGACGATCGCCGACCGGACGGGCATCGTGACGATCGTCGACGACGACGGGCCGGCGCTCGCCGCGCGCGCGGCTCTGGCCCCCTCGAGTGCGGCGTCGCTCAGCGCGCCGGCACCGGCACCGGCGTCCGCGCCCGCGCCGGCACCCACCGCGACCGCGGTCGATTGGTCCGTCATCGGACCGTTCGCCGCCGCCCCGATTCGCGGCGCACAGCGCTCGGCGGCGCATCGGGCGCCACGGACGGTTCGCACGCGGCGGCGGATACCGGCGCCGTTAGCGTTGCGAAGATCATGGGGGCACGTCGGATTACGCTTGCCGTTGCGCTGAGCCTCGGGCTCGCGGGGTCAACCGGCTCGGCGGCGGCTGCCGGCCTCACGGACCCCGTGCACCAATGGCTGCCGAGCGACAAGGCGGACACATGGACGTGGCAGTGGTCCGACGCGACCTACGTCCGCCAGCCCGTGAAGGAGACGTACACGGTTGCGAAGTCGGACGGGCCCTCGTTCGAGCTGGGTTGGACGACGGGAGACGACCCCACGGCCGCTCGCGGGACGATCGACTACCAGCGCACGGACGCGGGCCTCGTGAACACCGACTGGTCGGGAACCGCTCCGCCGGCGGCCATGCCGATCCTCTGCGCGACGGCGGGACAGTGCGGGAACTCGCTTGCGGGCGTGCACTTCCAGTTGATCTGGGGGACACGCTCGCCGGTCCTGCTCGAGCCGCTCGTGCGTGGCACGAGCTGGAGCACGCTCGGCGGCGCGGGCTCCGACGTCGTCAGCGACAACCGCTACATCGGCCGGCGGATCGTCAAGGTCCCGGCGTTCCCGCAGGGGGTGTCGGCGAGCGGCATCGAGTCCGACGTCAGCCAGGCCGGCGCGCTCGGAGACCCCTTTGGCAGCGGGGTCCGGACCGTCTGGTGGGTGTACGGCGTCGGCCCCGTGGCGATCACCTTCCGCCACACCGGCGGCGACGTGACCAGCGCCCAGCTCCTGCAGACCAGCCTGCGGCCGCAGCCGCCGCCTCCCGACGCCAACTGGTTCCCGCTCGCCGCCGGCCAGAAGGCCGAGTTCCAGTGGCGGAACTCCAAGTGGCTGAAGAAGCCATCGCGCCAGCGCTTCGACGTCGCGCAGGTCGTGCACGGCACCGCGCGCGTGAACGTCAAGCATCTCTCCGGCCCCATCCGGGTCGCCGGTTCGTACGTGTTCACGGAACGGTTGGACGGCCTCATTGCGCTGCAGGGCGTCACTCGATCCGCATCGCTGACCAAGTTCCCGTCGCTCGGCCCGCGCCGGCTCCCCAGCGCCCAGCGCCGGCACCTGATCACGCCCTACGACCTCATGTCGTTCGGGTTCAACCCGATCCTGCCGGCGTACCCCGCCGCCGGCCAGCGCTGGGCCTCGAGCCGCACCAGTCGTGACTTCAAGTTGTTCGGCGTCAACGGCAACGCGCGCGTGGTGGGCGTGCGCAGCGTCAGGGTTCCGGCGGGGCGCTTCCGCGCGCTGGCGGTCGTCTCGCACCTGCGCCAGCCGGGCTTTCCGTTCGGGTCGGGGACCCGGACGAGCTACTTCGCCGCCGGCCGTGGTCTCGTCAAGCTCGTCTTTCGCCACGACGACGGGAGCGTCTCGACCGTGGTGCGCTTGAAGTAGGCCGAGATGTCGCGGCGGGTGATGCTCGTGGTCGTGCTCCTCCTGGCCGCCGTCGGGGCGGGTTGCGGCGGGACCTCGACTCGCGGGCAGGTCGATGGCTACGTGAAGGCGGCCAACGCCGTCCAGGCGTCCGCGGCGGGCCCCTTCGCGCAGGCGAACCGCAGCTACGCGCGCTTTCAGAGCCGCCGGCTCAACGACCCGGGTGACGTCGAGCGGCTCAGCGCGGCGGAGACCGCGATCCGGCGCACGAAGGCCCGTCTCGCGCGCATCCCGGCGCCGTCAGCCGCACGCCAACTGCGCACGAAGCTGCTGCTGGTGTACAGCCTCAATGCGAGCCTGGCGCACGAGACCGTGCTGCTCGCGCGCTACGGGCCGGCTCGCCAACGCGTCCTGGACGCGGTGACACGAGCGAACCGTCGCTTGGTCTCGGCGCTCAAGCGCGCGAACCAGCCATCTGCCCAGGCCGCCGCGCTGACGGACTATCGCCGGCGGCTCGATCGCGCGATCGCGTCACTGAAGCGCCTGCATGCGCCACCTGTGGTGCGGTCGATGCACCGCGCCCAACTCAAGCGACTCGCCGCGAGCCGCCGCCTTGCCGGCGCGCTGCGAGGCGCGGTGCGCGCCCGCGATGCCCGCCGCACCGCCAAGCTGGTGATCGCCTTTCGGCAGGTCGGGAACGTCCGCGCCGGCGAACGCGCGCTGCAGGAACGCGACCTCGCGGCCTATGTCGAACGCCGGCGCGCGATCGCCGACGCCGTGGCGCAGGTGACGCGCGAACGCGCTCGCCTCGACCGCGCCAAGTAGACGGGCCGCAGCGGGTTGACGCGTCTGGAGGCGCGCTGCAGAATCGAGCGCGTCGACCGAGAGGCGGTGCCGGATGGCCTGGACGCTGAAGGGCAGCTATGCCGAGACGTGCTCGTGCGAGCTGATGTGCCCGTGCAACCTGTCCTTCGACCACGGCGCGACCTATGACTTCTGCCGTGCGACGCTCGCCTTCCGTATTCGCGAGGGCGAGATCGACGGCACCGACGTCGCCGGACTCAACGCCGTGGTGATCATCGACACCCCGAAGGTGATGACCGACGGGAACTGGCGGCTGGGGATGTTCATCGACGAGCGGGCCAGCGACGAGCAGGCGGACAAGCTGGCCAAGGTCTTCGGCGGGCAGCTCGGCGGTCCGATGGCGGGCGTGGCTCCGCTGGTCGGTGAGGTGCTCGGGGTCGAGCGCGCGCGGATCGAGCTGAGCGACGACGGGCTGCGCCATGGCGTGCGCGTCGGGGACGCGATCGACTTCGAGGTCGAGGACATCGTGCCCTTCGGCGTCGAGAGCGGCGAGCCGGTCCGCTTCGCCGGCATGTTCCATCCGGTCGGCTCCGATCTCACGATGGCCGAGGCGACGCGCTCGCGGATCAACGCGTTTGGGATCGAGTACGAGGGCAAGACGGGGCTCTCGACGTCCGAGTTCTCCTGGGCGGCGTGATCGCCTCGGCGCCGGATCGGCCCGTCGGGGCGAGGTCGGCGCTCACGGACGTACGCGCGCGCCTGGGTCTCGTGGGCCTGCTCACCGCGCTCGCCGCGATCGGGTGGTGGTCGACCGCGGACCGCATGCGGGGCATGGACGACGGGCCATGGACCGCTCTGGGAACGCTTGGCTGGTTCCTCGGCGTGTGGGTGGTGATGATGGCCGCGATGATGTTCCCGTCGCTGGCGCCGACGGTCGCGCTGTATGCGCGCATGACGAGGGATCGGGCCGCGCCGCTCCTGTTCAGCGCCGGTTACCTCGTGACCTGGGCAGCCGCCGGGGCGGCCGCGTTTGCCATTGCGCGTGCCGGTGGCGCGATCGCCGGTGACGTTCTGTCCTGGGACCGCGCTGGGCGATGGGTCGCGGGCGCGACGCTCGTCGCCGCGGCGGCCTACGAGCTCACGCCGCTCAAGGAGGTCTGCCTCGGGAAGTGCCGCAGCCCGCTCGGGTTCCTGCTCGGCGCCTGGCGCGGCGGCCTGACCGGCTCGCTGCAGATGGGCATTCGGCACGGCGCGTGGTGCGTCGGCTGCTGCTGGGCGCTGATGGCCGCGCTGTTCGCGCTGGGGGTCATGAGCATCGTCTGGATGGCGTTCGTTGCCGCGCTCATCGCGGCCGAGAAGACGCTGCCGTGGCGTCGGGTCGCGACCTACGGGACGGCGGGGGTCCTGCTCGCGCTGGGCCTCCTGCTGCTCGCCGCACCCGACGCCGTCCCGGCGATGACGGTCCCGGGAGGCGACTCGATGACACACATGGGCCAGATGGGCTCGTAGCTCGCTCCTCGCCGCGGCCTGGACTTTGGACTTTGACCGCGCTGCGGCGGACCCGCGATAGTCGCTCGATGAGCAAGCTTGTCAACAAGGATGGAATGCGGGGTCCGTACGGGGTCCGCTACTCCTGGGTGTATTGGGCCGCGATCGCGGCGGCGTTCGCGTTGCTGATCGTCGACCTCTTCGACGACGGTGCCATCTGGAACCTCGGAGTGGTGGTGTTCATCGTCATCGCCATCGCGGTGCGCCCGGGCGGGATCCGGGGGCCGCGCGCCGCAGCGGCCGCGGCGGACGACGAACGAGCGCCGCGCATCACGTAGCGCGCTACGCCACCGGGCGGAGCGTGGGTGTGTGCGAGCCCACAGTCGCCGAGTGACCAGCCCCACAGTCGGGCGAAGGTCGTGCGGCGAGGATTCCGCGTCCTCGCCCCCGGAACCCCTCGCGGGCGCCGCGCGTTCGCCGCGCGGTGTCGCGGGTGTGGGCGCGGGTCCTGCACAACCACCACTGAGGTCCACGGTCCATGTTCCCGAGCTTGTCGTTTCGACGTTCCGCGCTGGCGCTGGTGGCCATGGTCGCGGCCGTGCTGTGCTGTGCCTGGGCGGCGCCGGCCGGCGCGCACGTCTACTGGACGAACTTCATCGGGGGCACGCTCGGGCGGGCGAACCTCGACGGCACTGGTGTCAACCAGAGCATCATCCCCGTTGGGGTCGGCTCGGAAGGGGTGGCGGTCGACGGCCAACACCTGTACTGGACCAAGCAGAGCAGTGGCACGATCGGGCGGGCGAACCTCGACGGGTCGGGCGCCAACCCGAGCTTCATCACCGGCGGGAACGTCCCGGCCGGGGTGGCGGTCGACGGCCAGCACGTCTACTGGACGAACTTCAACGCGGGCACGATCGGGCGGGCGAACCTCGACGGGTCGGGCGTGAATCAGAGCTTCATCACCGGCGCGGGCAGCCCGGAAGGGATCGCGGTGGACGGCCAGCACGTCTACTGGGCCAACCAGGGCGCGACCACGATCGGGCGGGCGAATCTCGACGGGTCGGCCGCCAACCCGAGCTTCATCAGCGTCGCGAGCCGACCCGGCGGGGTGGCGGTCGACAACCAGCACCTGTACTGGGCCAACGAGAACAGCGGCACCGTTGGGCGGGCGAACCTCGACGGATCGAGCCCCAACCAGAGCTTCATCATCGGCGCACACTTCCCGGTCGGGGTGGCGGTCGACGCCCAGCGCGTCTACTGGACGAACTTCGACTCGGGCACCAACACGATCGGCCGGGCGAACCTCGACGGGTCGGGCGTCGACCAGAGCTTCATCGCGGGCGCCAGCAGCCCGATCGGCGTGGCGGTCGACGGCGGCCCGGCGGGGAGCGCGACGGCGAGCGCGAACAGCGTGGCGTTCCGGACGCAGCCGCTCGGCGTTTTCGGTGCGCCCGAAGCGCTGACCATCACGAACACGGGACACGGCAACCTGCAGATCGACACGGCGCGAATCACCGGTCGCGACGTCGACGACTTCTTCATCAGCGACGACACCTGCTCGCACAGCACGCTCGCCATCGGCGCGACGTGCACCATCCACGTGCGCTTCGGCCCCAGCGCAAGCGGCGACCGTGAAGCGATCCTCGCGCTGACCAGCAACGACCCCGCCTCCCCGCTCGAGATCGAGCTCACGGGCAGCGCCGGGGCGCTTCCCCAGGGTCAGACCGGACCCCCAGGTCCTGCCGGGCCGACGAGCGCAGCCGGAGCTCCCGGGCCCGCGGGCACCCCCGGCGCGCAAGGCCCGGCCGGGCCGCGTGGCACGCCCGGGCAGGTCCGCCTGGTCACCTGCGGCACGGTCACGGTCAAGGTCCGGGGCCACCGCGTCAAGCGCCGCCGCTGCACCACCAGCCTGATCAGCGCCACCGCGACGTTCACGGTCCCCGCCACCGCGCGCGCGTCACTCACGCGCCGCAGCGTCCTCTACGCGACCGGAACCGCACGGCACGCGGCGTTGGTCCTGCACGCCCGCCGACGCGTGCCGGCCGGCAGCTACACCCTGACGTTGCGCTACCGCCTGCACGGCCACGCCACCACCACGCGCACGCCGATCATCATCGGCTGACCCGCCTACGCGAGGAATGCGCGGACCAGCGCCAGCGTCTCCTGCTCTCGCTCGATGTGCAGCGCGTGGCCGCAGCCGTCGAGCAGCTCGACCCGCGCGCCCTTGATCCGCCGCCCGAACTCCTGGGCGTACACGGAGGAGATCAGCGCGTCGTCGCGGCCCCAGATGACGAGCGTCGGCGCCGTGATGCGGTGGATGCGGCGATCGAGCCCGCGGTCGGGGACCGGCCAGACGAACTTCGCGGTGCAGCCCATGGCCCACGTGGCCGCCGCGATCGCGTCCGCGCGCGCGGCGGGGTCGTCGGGGAGGGTCAACATCGCCCGGGCGGCCTCGCCCGCCGGGTCCGCGAACAGCAGCGCGGGGAAGTCTTCGGGCGCGGTCATCATCCAGTTGGTGACCGGGGCGTCGTCGCGCCACAGGCCGATCGGCGAGAACAGCACGAGCTTGCCGAACATGCCCGGGAACGTCGCCTGCAGCTCGCAGGCGAGCATGCCGCCGAACGAGGCGCCGATGAGATCGGCGCCCTCGAGGCCAAGGGCGGAGAGCGCCTCCTGCTCGTAGAGCACGAGCTCGAATAGGTCGCGGACCTCGTCGATCGCGTCGGGGTCGGCGGGGGAGACACCCGGGACCAGCGGCGCGTAGACGGTGCGCTGCTCGGAGAGCGTCTCGAGGAACGGATCCCAGGCAAAGCCGCCGGCGGGGTGCAGGAAGACCACGGGCGGGCCGCTGCCGCGGACCTGCACGCGCATGTCCAGCCGCCCGCCGCCGACCGGGACGATCTCCTCGCGGACGCCGGTGACCGTCGCCATCACGCCACCGCCCCGGCGGTCTCGGGGATGCCGGTCGGCCACCAGCGGTGCTCGTAGCCCTCGCGATCCCACATGCCCTGCACGTGCGGGAGCACCTCCTCGGCGAACATGCGGATCGATTTCTCGGCGAGCTCGTGCGGCATCTCGCCCATGTGCAGCATCGCGAGCAGGTTGCCGACCTTCATGTCGCGGCATACCGCCTCCAGCCGCTCGCGGACGGTGGCCGGGCTGCCGACGATCACGCAGCCCGCCTCGGCGAGCTCGGCGAACGTCGCCTCGTGCAGCCGCGCGCCGATGCCGGGGTCGCCGGTCGCGCGCAGCATGCCCTGCAACCCGCGCAACGGGACGTAGCCGGGCTGCAGGAAGAAGTGGTGCGGGATCGAGCCGAGGCCGTGGTGGAACCCGCGCTCCAGCCACGGGCCGTACTCGCGCTCGGCGCGCTCGTCGGTCTCCGCCACGGCGCAGACCTGCACGACGGCGACCCGGTACGGGTTGACCTCCTTGCCCTTCTCCTCGCACATCTCCCAGAAGCGATCGAAGATGCCCTGGCCGCCGACCTTCACGCCCAGCCAGGTCAGCAGCACGAAGGCCGCGTCCTCGTCCAGCACCGACGCCATCGTCGCCGGGTTGCCGCTGCCGGGGAACCACAGCGGCGGATGCGGCTCCTGCACCGGCCGCGGCCAGATGTTCACGTGGGCGTACTGGGCGTAGCGACCGTTGAACGCGAACGGCTCGTCCGCTGCCCACGCCCGGCGCAGCAGCTCATAGCCTTCGCGGAAGCGCCCGCGCGTGTCGACGCCGGGGATGCCCTGGTTGATGTTGGCGTCGTAGGACAGGCCGACCGGGAAGCCCGCGACAAGCCGCCCGCCCGACAGCACGTCGAGCATCGCGTACTCCTCGGCGATCTTGAGCGGCTCGCGCGTCTTGCCCAGCGACCGGCCGAGCAGGATCAGCGCGGCGTCGATGTCCTCGGTGCGCAGCGTGTTGGCGAGCACCGCGCCCGGCAGCGACGGGTTCGGGGTGATGTCGTAGGCCGCTTGGGCGTGCTCGGTCAGGACGACTCCGTCGAAGCCCGATCGCGCCCCGAGAAGCAGCTCGTCGAGCATGCCGTGGATCGTCGCCGTGATGCCCGGGGTGTCGGCCAGCTCGCGGTAGCGCGGCGTCACGCACGCCGCGTAATGCTGCTCGAAGTCCGCGGGCAGGAACCGGTACGGCGCCTGCTGGAACATGGCGACTTTCATAGGGCCGCACACTACGCTGCGCCGATGCTCGACCATCTCGGGATCAACGTCTCCGACTACGCGCGCAGCCGCGACTTCTACGTGCAGGCGCTCGCCCCGATCGGGTTCTCACTGCTGATGGAGCCGATGGCCGGAACCGGCGGGTTCGGACGCGACGGCAAGCCGTGGTTCTGGATCACCGACCAGCGCCGGCCGCGGACCGAGAACGTGCACGTGGCCTTCGCCGCCGGCGATCGCGCCACGGTCGACGCATTCCACGCCGCGGCGCTGAGGGCCGGCGGGACCGACAACGGGGCGCCGGGGGTTCGGGAGCTCTACCACCCGACCTACTACGGCGCCTACGTCATCGATCCCGACGGCAACAACATCGAGGTGGTCTGTCACCACCCCGAGTAGCGGGTTCAGCGCGGCTGGATGCGCAGCACCTGGCCCTGTCCGGGCACGAAGGTCTGGTTGGACACGTAGAGGCCGTCGCGGCCGACCGTGATCCCGCCGGGCGCGGTCAGCGTGCCGGGCGGCAGCTCGATCTGGCGCTGCGGCCCGTGGCGCGGGATCGCGAAGATCGCGCCGTCGGCGGTTCCGCTGAGCAGGCCGCTGTTCGAGATCTCGAGCACGTACAGCGTGCCGTCACGGCCGAACGCGAGGTCCATGATGTTCGTGAAGCCGCTCGCGACCACCGACTGCTGGCCGGTGCGCGGGTCGACGCGGAACACGTTCGCGCCGCCGACCGGGAATGGGAAGCCGGTGAGCTGGCTGACGTAGTACGCGTGGTCGGGACCTTCGACGACCGAGGTCGGCACGGCCTGCATGGGGACGGTCCCGCCCCCGAACGGCACGTTGCGGTTGGCGAAGACGGCGAGGTTCGAGACGCGGCCGGAGAACGACGCGCGGTCGATCGCGTTGCCGCCCGCGTCCGCGATCACGAAGCGCCCGCGATCGAAGAGGACGTCGACGGGGTTGGAGTCGATCTCCGGGTTGCCGACGGTCGCGTCCGGGTTGACGTCGCGCTCGAACGCCCAGATGTCGGCGATCGAGCGGACCTGCCCGCGGTGCCGGATCCACAGCAGGCGGCCGAACAGGTTCGCCACGGGGTTCTGGGCGGCGAGGGTTGCGCGGTCGATCCGCTGGCCGCCTTGGTCGAGCGGTGCTGTCAGCGGCTCGGTCGGCCCGCCGTTGGTCACGAAGACCTGGTTGGCGCCGAGAACGGTGATGCCGTGCGGCCCGATCGGGTTCGGAGGCATGGCGTTCGGGACGTCCTGCCTGTTCGCAAAGGACGCCAGCCCCGAGGCGATGCGGAACTGGTTGCCCCGGCGATCGACCTCCGTCACGGCGCCGGAGTTGCCCATGCACGCGGGGCCCTCGGCGGCGACGAAGCACGGGCCGGAGCCGCCGCTGCCCGCCTCGGCGACGAAGAGATCGCCACGGGCCCCGAAGGCGAGGTGGCGTGGCGCATCGAGGTTCTTCGCGACGACGTCGACCTTCGCGGGAGCCGCCAGAGCGGGCGGCGCGAAGGCCGCGGCGACGGTCAGGAGAACCGGTAAGAGCAGCTTGGAAGCACGCATGGCCCTCATGCTCTCATGGCGTGAGGGCTACGGCGGCCTCCGGTGTTGCGACGCGGAACGTGAAGCTCTCCACGAGATACAGGTCGACCTTCTGGGCGTCGTGGGCGTCGTAGCCGATCGAGAGGTCCTCGCCGCAGTTGAGCAGGAAGTCGCCGCCGCGCTGGCTGATCACGACCGCGCCTTCGACGCCGGGCGCCCATACGAGCGGCCCGTCGATGATGTGGCGCAGGTGCTCGAAGAGCGGGTAGCCGCCGTGCTCGGTGGTCTCCTGGACGCGGGTGTAGGCCGCGGGTCCGAGCGCGAGCCCGTACGGGCCGGCGATGCCGGCGCGCAGCAGCGCCTCGACCGCGCGCGCCACGTGACGCGGGTAGATCGAGCAGTCGTCGCCCAGGGGGATCGGGTCGTGCGGCGAAGCCTCCGCGATGCCCGTGATGCCCGCCGCCTCCCAGCCGTGGAAGACGGCGCGGTTCTCGGCCCTCGCGATCTGGTGGGCGGCGGCGTCAAGCGCTTCGAGGTCGACGTCCTCGGCGCCGCGGTCGGCATCGCGCAGCTCGTCACGCGTCAGCGAGAACGCCGCGTAGAGCTCGACGACGGCGAGGACCCGCCGCTGCTCGGCGGTGACCCCGTCGACCGGGCCGCCGGCCAGCGCCGTCGTACGACCGAGGTTCGTGGCCGAGTACTGCCAGCCCCGGGGCCCGGAGAAGTCGACGAGCTTGCGCGCGGCGAGCGCGGGCGTAAGCCGCTGGACCGCCTCATCGTCGATGACGCTCCACGTGGCTTCGGTGATCGGCGCGTGCTCGCGCAGCAGGTGGCTCATGCCCGTGATCCTCTCAGTCCGCCGATGCCAAGCGATGTCGTGCCCGGGAGTGGGGCGCCCCGCGCCGCCGCGCCCTCGACGGCTTCCTCCTCCGCCTCCTCGCCGTGCTCCACGATGTCGCCCTCCTGGAACAGGATGCCCTGGGCGATCTCGCGCCACAGCGATGACCGCCGCAGCAGGAACTCGAGGTCCATGCAGAAGTGCTTGAACTCCTCGCCCTGGGCGTCGCGCATGATCGCGCGCGCCTGGTTGTCGGGTTCGACGGCGAGGCGCTGCTCGTACCAGCCGATCGCCTCGGCCTCCTCGGTGAGCGACGCGCAGAGCCGCGCGAAGGTCCGTGTCTGCGCCGGCAGCTCGTTGGCCGGCTCGTGGTACTGGTCGAAGCCCATGGCGGCATCTTCGCGCACGGCCGCCGGCTCGCGATGTTCCGTCCGCAGGGGGTCGCGGATCTGGTTTGATCGGCACAGCACCTCGTCTCATCCACGACCGAGAGGAGCGGGCAATGGAGCATGAGGAGCGCGATCGGGGCTCGTTCGCCGAGGGCGAGGAAGAGCTTCCGCGCGACGAGCACGTCGGGTCCTTCGCCGAGGGCGAGGAGGAGCTCCCGGAGGACGAGCACATGGGCTCGTTCGCCGAGGGTGAGGAGACGGAGCCGCACGACGAGCACGAGGGCTCGTTCGCGGAGGGGCAAGAGGAGGACTGAGCCCACAGCGCGCGCCGGGCGAGTGCGCCTCGCGCTCGCCCGCGCGCTGAGTCAGCGGTTCCCGCGCGTCGTCCCGTCCTCGCTGTCCTCGGCGTGGCGCTCGGCCTCCTTGCGCCCGGGGTGGCCCTTGGGGAGGTCGTGCGGGCTGATCTCGTCGTGGGCCTCGGGGGTGTCGCCCGCGGGACGCTCGTCGTCGGGCGTCATCGGGCCGAGCGGCTCATGGGCGTCGCGATCGTGCGGCGGCGCGCTGGGTTTCGACTTGGGGGCCATCGACTGGGGCTACCCGAGCCGGCGCGAGCGTATGAAGTGGCAGAAATCGTCCGCTATATGACCTTGCTGCCACCCCTGCCGCGCGCGATCATCGCGCCATGCGCAGCGTGGTCATCGTCGCCGTCCCCGGCGTCCAGACGCTGGACGTCGCCGGTCCGGCCGAGGCCTTCTCGATCGCCGGCCGCTTCCATGGCGGGGACTACGAGGTCCGCGTCGTCACGCCAGACGGGCGCCCCGCGCGCGGCACGAGCGGCCTGAGGCTCGGCGCCGACGGAGCGATCGGCGACGTTCGCGGGGCCATCGACACGCTCGTCGTGGCCGGCGGCGAGGGAGTCTTCGCCGCAGCCGACGACGAGCGCCTCGTCGCGTGGCTGCGCGAGGCGTCGCGCTGGGCGCGGCGCACCGCCTCGGTTTGCACCGGCGCCTTCCTGCTCGCGGCCGCGGGCCTGCTCGACGGCCGCCGCGCGACGACGCACTGGGCCTGGTGCGACCGGCTGGCCGAGCGCCATCCCGCGGTGACGGTCGAGCGCGACCCGATCTTCGTCCGCGACGGCGACATGGCGACGAGCGCGGGCGTCACCGCCGGCATGGACCTCGCGCTGGCGCTCATCGAGGAGGACCACGGCCCGGAGGCGGCGCTCGCGACGGCGCGCAGCCTCGTGCTCTTCGTGCGCCGGCCCGGCGGCCAGTCGCAGTTCAGCACCGCCCTGGCCGCGCAGCCCGCGCGCCGCGAGCCGCTGCGCGACCTGCAGGCGTGGATCATCGAGCACCTCGACGCCGACCTGACCGTGCCCGCGCTCGCCCGTCGGGCGCACATGAGCGATCGCAACTTCGCCCGCGCGTTCCGCGCCGAGACCGGGCTGACGCCCGCCGCCTACGTCGAGGCGGCGCGCGTCGAGCGCGCGCGGCGCGAGCTCGAGACGACAGCGCTCGGCGTCGACGCGGTGGCCGCGCGCTGCGGCTTCGGCACCGTCGAAACGATGCGCCGCGCGTTCCACCGCCGCCTCGGCGTCAACCCCGCCGCGTACCGCGCCCGGTTCGCGGCCTGATCCGCAAGGAGCCCCACGACATGGACATCGCCATCCCGCTGTTCGACCGCTTCACCGCGCTCGACGCCATCGGCCCGTACGAGGTGCTCAGCAGGCTGCCCGGCTACCGCGTGACGTTCGTGGCCGAGCGCCCCGGCCCGGTCGCCACCGACAACCGCATGCTGCGCATCGCCGTCGACACGGCGCTCGGCGACCTGCCGCGTCCCGAGATCGTCGTCGTGCCGGGCGGGATCGGCTCGCGGGCGATGATGCGCGACGACGCGCTCATCGACTGGGTACGCACCGCACACCAGACGTCGCAGTGGACCTGCTCGGTGTGCACGGGATCGCTCGTCCTCGGCGCCGCGGGGCTGCTCGACGGCCTCGAGGCCACCACGCACTGGGCGGCGATGGAGACGCTGGCCTCGACGGGGGCCAAGCCGACGTCGCAGCGTGTGGTGGAGCAGGGCAAGATCATCACGGCCGCCGGCGTGTCGGCGGGCATCGACATGGCGCTGACGCTCGCCGCGCGCATCGCCGGCGACGCGGTCGCCCAGGCCATCCAGCTCGGCATCGAGTACGACCCGCAGCCGCCCTTCGACGCGGGCTCGCCGGACAAGGCGCCGCAGGTGGCGATCGACCTGTCGCGCCGCGTCGAGCGCGCGGTCGACGAGGGCGAGCCCGTCAAGCTCTAGCCGAAGAGGCTGCGCTCCAGCCAGGCGTTGCGAAACGCGCCGCGCGGGTCCAGGCGCTCGGCCAGCGCGGCGAAGTCCGCCAGCCGCTCGTAGCGCGGCGCCGAGAGGAACAGCTTCCCCCAGTGCGGGCGCGGCGAGAACGGCTCCAGCGCGGCCTCCAGCGCGGCGACCGCGCGCTCGACGGCCGCCGGCTCGCGTTCCCAGGTGAAGTGCAGCGCGACGCTGTCGCGCTCGTACTGCGGGCTCATCCACAGCCGGTCGGCCGCGATCGTGCGGATCTCGGACACCTGCAGCACGGGCCGCAGCGCGTTCGCGAGCCCGCGGACCGCCTCGATCGCCGCGGCGGCGTGCGCGCGGGGGAGGTGGTACTCGGACTGGATCTCCTCGCCCGCGCTCGGCGTGAAGCCCATGCGGAAGTGCGGCAGGCGGTCGGCCCAGCCGCCGGGCACGCCGAGCTGCGGCGTGCAGTTGACCGGGTCCAGGCCGAGGATCGGGTGCCGTTCGACGGTCGCCGGGGTCGCGCCGAACAGGTCGGTGCGGCCCTCGTCGCGGTTCTTCACCCACACCTGGTCGACGGTCCCGCCCCAGCGCGTGAACACGCTGACGCTGTAACCCGCGGCCATGATCGCGTCGAAGTGCTCGAGGAGCGCGCGCCAGGCCATGCCCTCGAAGACGCGCTGGCGGACGGTGTAGGCGGGCTCGACGTCGAGCGTCACGCGCGTGACCGCGCCGAGCGCGCCGAGCCCCACGACCAGCCCGTCGAAGTCGGCGTCGCCGCGTCGCGCGGTCACCACCTCGCCGTCCGAGGTCACGAGCTCGAGGGCAGCGACGGCCGTGGCGAGGTTGCCGTTGCCGTCGCCGGAGCCGTGCGTGGCCGTCGCGATGGCGCCGGCCACCGAGATGTGCGGCAGCGACGCGAGGTTGTGCAGCGCGAGGTCCTGCGCGTGCAGCGCGTCGGCGAGCTCGCCGTAGCGCACCGCGGCGCCGAGTGAGACGCCGGCGCCGCCGGCCGCGATGCCGGCCGGCAGCCCCTCGAGCGTGACGAGCGCGCCCGAGTCGGCGATGTCGTTGAAGGAGTGCCGCGACCCCAGCACGTGCACACGCGGCGCGGCGGCGACGATCTCCTGCAGCTCCGCCACCGATGACGGGCGGTGCAGGCGCTCAGCGTTGTACGTGTAGGTCCCGGACCAGTTCGTCCCTGCGCTCACGCATCCAAGTACAGCGCGAACTCCCACGGATGCGGTCGCAGACGCACCTCGTCGACCTCGCCGCGCTTGTGGTCCACGTAGGCCTCGAGCAGGTCGGGGGTGAAGACCCCGCCGGCCAGGAGGAACTCGTGGTCGGCCTCGAGCGCGTCGAGCACGCGGTCGAGTGACGTCGGGACCTGGTCGATCTGCGCCTGGCGCTCGGGGGGCAGCTCGTAGAGGTTCTCGTCGACCGGCTCGGGCGGCTCGAGGCCGCGGTGGATGCCATCGAGGCCCGCCATGAGCAGGGCCGCGAACGCGAGATACGGGTTCGCGCTCGGATCCGGCGAGCGGAACTCGATGCGCTTGGCCTTGGGGTTCGTGAAATACACCGGGATGCGTACCGCGGCGGAGCGGTTGCGCTTGGAGTACAGGAGGCTGACCGGCGCCTCGTACCCGGGCACGAGCCGCTTGTACGAGTTGGTGGTGGGCGCGCAGAACGCGAGCAGCGACGGGGCGTGCGCGAGCAGCCCGCCCACGTAATGGCGCGCGGTCTCCGACAGCAGCGCGTAGCCGCCGCTGTCGAACATGATCGTCTCGCCGTCCTTCCACAGCGACATGTGGGTGTGCATGCCCGAGCCGTTCTCCTCGAAGATCGGCTTGGGCATGAACGTCGCGAGCTTGCCCGCCTGATGGGCGACGTTGCGCGCGACGTACTTGTAGAGCTGCATCGTGTCGGCCATGCGCAGCAGCGGCTGGAAGCGCAGGTCGATCTCGGCCTGGCCCGGGCCGCCGACCTCGTGGTGGTGGACCTCGACCTCGACGCCGAGGCGCTCGAGCGTCAGCGTCATCCGCCCGCGTAGGTCGGCGAGGGTGTCGAGCGGCGGGGCCGGGAAGTAGCCCTCCTGCGAGCGGTTCGTGTAGCCGAGGTTCGCGCTCACGCCGTCGCCGTTGCGCCCGAAGCCCAGGCCGGCGTTCCAGAAGCCCTCCGGCGAGTCGACCTCGTAGAAGCCGCGGTTGGCCGCCTGCCCGTAGGCGACGTGCTCGAAGATGTAGAACTCGGCCTCGGGGCCGAAGTACGCGGTGTCGGCGATCCCGGTCGACTCGAGGTGGGCCTGTGCCTTGCGCGCCACGTAGCGCGGGTCGCGCGAGTAGGACTCGCCGCTGATCGGGTCGCGGACGTCGCAGACCAGCGACAGCGTGGGGAACTCGTGGAACGGGTCGATGAGCGCGGTCGCCGGGTCGGGCACCAGCAGCATGTCCGACTCGTTGATCTGCTGGAAGCCGCGGATCGACGAGCCGTCGAAGCCGGCGCCGTCGGTCAGCAGGCCCTCGCTCAGCTCGCGCGCCGCGACGGCGAAGTGCTGCCACGTTCCGGGCAGGTCCGTGAACTTGAGGTCGACGAGGGCGACCTCGTGGTCGCGGGCGAAGGCCACTACGTCGTCCGGCGTCGGCGCGCTGTCGGCGGACACGGACATCGCGAGCGGGGGGCCGAGGAGGTTCGGCCGCGGCTCGTTGACTAGGGACACGTCGATCTCCTCTCTTGGCGCGTGTCCAGGAGATCCTCAGAGGGCGCACACGCGCCTCTCAGACGGCTCCCAGCTTTCGCGCCGATACTTTCCGCAATGAGCGCCGCCGCCAACGGACATCGGGTGCTCGTCGTCGACGACGAGCCAAACATCGTCGACGTCCTGACGATGGCGCTGCGCTTCCAGGGCTTCACGGTGGCCTCGGCCGGCACCGGCGCCGAGGCGGTGAGCGCCGTCGGCGCGTTCAAGCCCGACCTTATCGTCCTGGACGTCATGTTGCCGGACATGGAGGGCTTCGACGTCGCGCAGCGCCTCGGGGCCCAGCACGCCCGCGTGCCGATCATCTACCTCACCGCCCGCGACGCCACCGAGGACAAGATCCGCGGCCTGACGCTCGGCGGCGACGACTACGTCACCAAGCCGTTCAGCCTCGAGGAGCTCATCGCCCGGATCCGGGCGATCCTACGGCGCAGCGGCCTCGCCGAGCCAGAGTCCAGCCGACTGGTCTTCGAGGATGTCGAGCTCGACGAGGATGCCCACGAGGTGCGCCGCAACAACGAGATCGTGGACCTCACCGCGACCGAGTACCGGCTGCTGCGCTACTTCATGCTCAACCCGCGCCGGGTGCTCACCCGGGCGCAGATCCTCGAGCACGTCTGGGAATACGACTTCGGCGGCGACGCGCGCGTGCTCGAGACCTACGTGAGCTACCTGCGCAAGAAGCTCGACGCCCACGGCCCGCCGCTCATCCACACGGTGCGCGGCGTCGGCTACGCGCTGCGCCCGCCGCGAACGTGATGGCCTCCCTGCGGGCGCGGCTCATGGTGGCGGTCGTCGCGGTCGCCGCCGTCGGGCTGCTGCTCGTGGGCGCGACCACCTACGCCCTGCAGCGCTCGTTCCTCTTCGACAAGGTCGACCAGCAGGTGCGCGACGCGGTCGGGCTCGTCCATCGCGACCTCCGGGCGCCGGCCGGTCCGGGGTTCGGCGACCCCGATCATGACCGCGGCCCGGGGGGCGGCCCCGAGTTCGGGATTCCGGCGGGCACGTTTGGCCAGATTCGCGACCCGTCCGGCCGGGCCCTCACGCCGGGCAAGGTCTACTCGTCCGGCCAGACCGTGACGGCGAAGCCGTCGCTGCCCGAGACGATGCCGGTCGGGCGCATCATCACCGTGCCCGGGGAGAAGGGCGCCGGGACGCGCTATCGCGCGCTCGCGGTCGCCGATCCGGACGACGGCACCGTGACCGTGGCCGCAGTCCCGCTGCGCTCCACCGACGACACGCTCGAGCGCCTGCTCATCGTCGAGGCGCTCGTCATCGCTGCCGTGCTCGTGCTGCTCGCCCTCGTGTCGTGGGTCGTCGTGCGCGTCGGGCTGCTGCCGCTCGACCGCATGGGCCACACGGCGGGCGCGATCGCGGCCGGCGACCTGTCCCATCGCGTGGAGTCGACCGACCCGCGCACCGAGGTCGGCCGGCTGGGGGTCGCGCTCAACGCGATGCTCGACCGCCTCGAGCAGGCCTTCCGCGAGCGCGAGGACAGCGAGGATCGCCTGCGGCGCTTCATCGCCGACGCATCGCACGAGCTGCGCACGCCGCTGGCGTCGATCCGCGGCTACGCCGAGTTGTTCCGGATGGGCGCGGCGCGCCAACCCGCCGAGGTCGAGAAGGCGATGCGGCGCATCGAGGAGGAGGCGGCGCGCATGGGCGTGCTCGTCGAGGATCTGCTCACGCTGGCCCGCCTCGACGAGGTCGCCGATGCGCCCCACGTCCAGGTCGACCTCGGCGCGATCGCGCGCGACGCGGTCGACGACGGGCGCGCCTCGGCGCCCGACCGCGAGATCCGCGCGCGGCTCGCCGAGCCCGCGCTCGTGATCGGCGATCGCGACCAGCTGCGCCAGGTGCTCGGCAACCTGCTGCGCAACGCGTTCGTCCACACCCCGGCGGGGACCCCGGTCGAGGTGACGGTGCAGAACAGCGGCGACGAGGTCCGCGTCGAGGTGCGCGACCACGGGCCCGGGCTGCCGCCCGGCGACCCGAATGCGCTGTTCGAACGCTTCTGGCGCGCCGAGGGCGGGCGCGAGCGGGGGAAGGGCGGCGCGGGCCTCGGCCTGGCCATCGTGGCGGCGATCGTCGACGCGCACCACGGGCGCGTGCAGGCCGCGACCGCGGCGGGCGGCGGGGCGAGCTTCGTCGTGGTGCTGCCCGCGGCCTAGACATGTGACCATTTGGTCACGTATGATGTGGCGGTACATGGACGCCGTGTTCCGCGCACTCGCCGACCCGACCCGCCGCGCACTGCTCGACGCGCTCTTCAAGAGCGACGGGCAGACGCTGGGCGCGCTCGAGGAGCGGATGCCGATGTCGCGCTTCGGCGTGATGAAGCACCTGCGGGTGCTCGAGGAGGCGGGCCTGGTCACGACCAGGCGGCGGGGGCGCGAGAAGCTCCACTTCCTGAACCCCGTCCCGATCCGGCTCGTCCACGACCGGTGGGTGAGCAAGTTCGCCGAGCCCCGAGCAGCAACGCTCGCGGGGCTGAAGAAGTCGATCGAGGAGCAGACGATGCAGAAGCTTCCGGAGGCGGGTTTCCGCCTGGCCGCGGGCGACACCGTGGCCGTATTCGAGGTCTTCATCAAGACGACGCCCGAGCGGCTGTGGGAGGCGATCACCGACCCCAAGCTCAGGGCCCAGTACAACTTCGGCGTCGAGATCCACTCGGACTGGACGCCGGGCTCCCGCTACACCGCGTCCGTGCCCGGCGTCGTCGACATCGCCGAGGGCGAGAACGTCGAAGTCGATCCGCCGCACCGGCTGGTGCAGACCTTCACCGCGCTGTGGAGTCCGGACGCCAGGGCCGAAGGGGTTTCACGCGTCACGTGGGAGATCGAGGAAGTGGGCGACGACTCGTGCCGGCTGACGGTCGTGCACGACCAGCTGCGCGAGGGCGCCAACCCCGAGCTCTACGGCGGCTGGCCGATGATCCTCTCGGGCCTCAAGACGCTGCTGGAGACCGGCGAGCCGCTGACCACGCCCGGATCGCTGCGCTACTCGTGACCACGCAGGAGATCCTCATGACGGGGATCGGGCTCGGCGAGTCGCCGCGCTGGCGCGACGGGCGGCTGTGGTTCTGCGACTGGCTCGGCCAGGCCATCGTGGCGCTCGACCCGTCGGGCCGGAGCGAGATCGTCGCCCGGGTCGCGTCGCTGCCGTTCTCGATCGACTGGCTGCCGGACGGGACCATGCTCGTCACGAGCGGCCGGAGCTTGCTGCGCGTCGAGCCCGACGGCTCCTTGGCCGAGCACGCCGACCTGAGCGACCTCTCCCCGTACGGCTGGAACGAGATCGTCGTCGACGGGCGCGGCAACGCGTTCGTCAACAGCCCCGGGTTCGACATGATGGCCGGGGCCGAGCCGGCGCCGGGGATCGTCGCGATGCTGACGCCCGACAGCGCGGCGCGGCAGGTCGCGGACGGCATCGCCTTCCCCAACGGGATGGCGGTGACGCCCGACGACGCCACGCTTGTCGTCGCCGACTCCTACGGGCGCGAGCTGACAGCGTTCGACATCGCGACCGATGGCGGGCTGTCGAACCGGCGGGTATGGGCCGACCTCGGCGAGGGCGTGCCCGACGGCATCTGCATCGACGCCGAAGGCGCGGTCTGGTACGCGGACGTGCCGAACCGGCGGTGCGTCCGCGTCCGCGAGGGCGGCGAGGTGCTCGACGTCGTCGAGGCCGACCGCGGCTGCTTTGCCTGCATGCTCGGCGGGGCGGACGGCGCGACGCTCTTCGTCATGGCGCAGGAGTGGCGCGGTGCCGAGGGCATCGGTAAGGGGCCGCCGACGGGGCGGGTGCTGAGCGTGGCGGCGCCCGCGCCGCACGCCGGCCGTCCGTAGATTGGCGGGATGACCGCGATACGCCGCTGCCGCGACGACGACCTGACGGACATCTTCGAGATCGTCAACGCCGCCGCCGAGGCGTATCGCGGCGTCATCCCGGCCGATCGCTGGCACGAGCCGTACATGCCGCTCGACGACCTCGAGAGCGAGATCGCGGCGGGGGTCGAGTTCTGGGGCTACGAGGATGACGGTGCGCTGATCGGCGTGATGGGCATCCAGCGCGTGAACGACGTCGACCTCATCCGCCACGCGTACGTCGCGCCGGCCAGCCAGGCGCGCGGCGTCGGCGGCGCGTTGCTCGAGTACCTCCTCGCATCGGCCACGCGGCGGATGCTCGTGGGCACCTGGGCCGACGCCGAATGGGCGATCCGCTTCTATCGCCGTCACGGCTTCGAGCGGGTCTCACGCGAGCAGACCGCGAAGCTGCTCCGGACCTACTGGACGATCCCGGAGCGCCAGATCGAGACGTCTGTGGTGCTGGTCAGCGGTCCGTGATCACCGCGTTGATCCGGTCGACGATCTCGGGTGGGACATCGTCGATCCCGTGGTCGTCGCGCGCGTGCACCCGGATCTGCTCGAACAGGTCGTCGTCGGACTCGGCCTGGAACTCCGCCTCGCAGGGGGAGAGGACGTCGCCGCATCTGAATACCTTCACGGGTGGAGGCTAACCGCGCGGCACCCGCCGCGTCTACGATCAGCGTCCCATGTGTCGCGTGCTTGGCTACCTCGGTGAGCCGCTCTCGCTGACACAGGTGCTGTTCGACAGCGACAGCTCGCTCGTCAGCCAGACCTACAACCCGCGGATGATGTCGACGTTCCTGAACCTCGCGGGCTTCGGCATGGCCGCGTGGGAGCCGCACTCCATCGAGCCCGAGGACCCGTTGACGTACCGGTCGACCACGTTGCCCGCCTTCGACCGCAACCTGCGCAGCCTCGCCCGCAAGCTCGCGCCGACCTGCTTGGTCGCGCACGTGCGCGGGGTGACGTACGACGAGGACGTGCTCGTGGGCGAGACGAACCTGCACCCGTTCCGTTTTGCGGGCACGCGGGTGGTGCTCGCCCACAACGGCCATCTGCGCGAGTTCGGCCGGATGCGGTACGACCTCCTCGAGCACATCGGCCCCGAGCTGGCACGGCGGATCGAGGGCACCACGGACTCCGAATGGATCTACGCGCTCGTGCTGTCGCGGCTGCACGACCCGTACGGGATGCCTGAGGCCGACGAGCTCGCGGACGCCGTGGCGTCCACGCTGCGCATCCTGCGCGACATCCGCGCGCGCCACGGGATCGATACCTCGTCGCCGGTCAACCTGTGCGTCACCACGGGCCGGGACCTCGTCGCGACGCGGTTCTCGTTCGACTACGGCTGGTATCCCGACGAGGACGCGCTGCTCGAGACCGACCTGCCGTACGTGAGCCTCTGGTTCACGATCGCGGGCGACACGGCGCGTTCGCTGCTCATCGCCTCCGAGCCGCTCACGGTCGACACGACCGGCTGGCTGGAGGTGCCCGAGTACTCGATGGTGACGGCGCGCACGGTCGCCGACGGTGTCCATGTCCAGACGCTCGACCTCGATGTCTGACACCGCCGCCTTCCTCGCGTCGGTCCCGCTGCTGGCGGGCATCGCGGACGCCGATCTCGTGGACCTGGCCGCGGTCCTGCGCCCGCGCGGCCTGACCGCGGGCGAAGTGATCTGGCGTGAAGGGGAGCCGGCCGACGCCATGCACATCGTGGTGGAGGGGAGCGTGGCCGTCTCCCTCTCGCTGCCCGGGGACACCGAGACCCAGGTCGCGACCGTGGGCCCCGGCGAGGTGCTCGGCGAGATCCCGCTCCTGGACGGGGGACGACACTCCGGGACCGCGCGCGCCGCCGAGCCCACCCGCGTGCTCCTCCTCAAACGCTCCGACTTCGCCGCGCTCGTCACGCGGCGCCACCCGACGGCGTTCGCGCTCAAGCGGCGGCTGGCCGACGTGGCCTGCGCGCGCCTGCGCGGCCAGCTGACCAAGCTCGCGGCGTCGCTCGGCGACGGCGTGCCCGTCGAGCCGCGCGAGCACCCGCGCGCGGAGCTCGAGCCTTCCGGGCCGCCGGACAGCAGGTACGTGCGGCGCCTGGCCGACTTCCGCGCCGTCGAGCCGCTCGCGCTCTGGGGATTCCTGACCGCCGGGCGCTACGTCCGCTGCCCCGCTGGCCGCACGCTGATCGCCGAGGACGAGCCGGCGAACGCCTGCTTTGTGACGATGCACGGCGCCGTGGAACGAGTGATCGTGCGCGGTGGGCGCCGCATTCGCGTGGGGCTGGCAGGCCCCGGGCGGGCGTTCGGCCACGAGAGCCTGATCGACGGGGCGCCGTCGCCCGTGACCGAGACCACGCGCGAACGCGCGCTCCTGTTGGTCGTCCCGCGCACCGCGTTCGAGCAGCTCTACCACGGCGAGACCGCGGAATCGCACCTGTTCCTCGACGTGATCCTGCGCGACCTCATGGCGTCGCTGCGACAGGCGCTGCGCCCCCAGGCGCACCTGGCTAGCAGGCGAGCCTGGGCGGCAGATCCGCCGGCACCGACGTGAGGTCGCAGAACTCCGTCGCGAACTCCAGGAAGCGCTCGACGTCCGCCAGGTTCGACACGAGCCCGAGCGACGCGCGCACGGCGCCACCGGTCGGCAGCCCGACGACGTCGATGTAGTCGTCGAGCGTCATCCCGTCGGCGAACTCCGCGCCGATGAGCGTGTCGCGGGAGATCGAGAACGCGGTCTCGCCCGCGCCCGGGTTGCAGAAGCAGCCGGTCCGGACCGAGATCCGGTGCGCGGCGGCCACACGATCGACGTAGCGCTCGTCGACCTCGCGCCCGTCGGGGTGCAGGAAGTTGAAGCTGATCGTGCCCCCGCGGCGGTCCCACGTCGCCGGCCCGTAGACGCGGACCGCCGGGCTGCCGTCGGCGTGCCGCAGGTCCTGCAGCCGCTCGAGCAGCAGGCTCCCGAGCGCCTCCACGCGGCGAGCGATCGTGTCGATGCCGATCCGCGCGAGGTGGCGCAGACCGATCTCGATAGCCGGGATGCCGAGGTAGTTGACCGTGCCGTCCTCGAACAGCGCGTGCCCGGAGAGCGGCACGGCGAGATCGCCCTGCACGTTCGCCGCGAGGACGGTGCCGCCGCTGAACCAGGGCCGCTCCAGCCGCGCGAGTGCGTCGCGGCGCGCGATGAGCGCGCCGATCCCCGTCGGATAGCCGAACATCTTGTAGAACGAGATCGCGACGAAGTCCGGCTGGTACTCCGACAGGTCCAGCGGGCTGGTGGGCACGAACGCCGCGCAGTCGACGAGCACGTCCCAGCCGCGGTCGTGCGCCGTCTCGATCCACTCGAGCGGGTGCTTGACGCCGGAGAAGTTCGACTGGGCCGGGTAGGCGAAGAGGTTGTGCTCGCCGGGGGCGTCGTCGAGGTAGCGCTCCAGCAGGTCGTCGTCGACGCGCAGGTCGGGCGCCTCGAGCGGGACGTAGACGGTCTCCGCGCCCTTCGCGCGGGCGAACTCACGGATGCCGTTGACCGAGTTGTGGTTGTCGAACGTCGCCAGGAACCGGTCGCCGGGCTCGAACGGGTAGGCCTCGCCGACCAGCCGCAGGGCGCCGGTCGCGTTCTGCGTGAAGATGCACTCGTACTCGCTCTCGGGCGCGTTGAAGTACTGAAGGACGGCCGCCCGCGCCTGCTCGACGAGCGCCGTCGAGGCCGAGGACGTTGGGCTCATCGAGTGCGGGTTGCCGAAGACGCCTCCGTTCAGCGAGCGCAGGTGCTCGCCGATCTGCGACTCGGCGTAGAGGCTGCCGCCCGTGTAGTCGAGGTAGACGTCGCCCTCGGCGTCCAGTCGTGCGTAGTCGGTCGCGCGCAGCTCGTCGAGGATCGCCGTGTCGCGCAGGACCTCGTCGAGGTTCGTTGTCGCCAGCGTCGCGGACATCACGCCTCCCGGGCCGGCAGCTCGCACGCGCCCTGGCTGCAGATCTCGAACGCCGGGTCCTTGCGCGCCCAGCCGCGCCGCACGAGGAAGCGGTGCAGCTCGCAGCCGACGCACAGCCCGAGGACCGACTCGAGCCACATGAGCGTCAGGCAGATCAGGCAGATCGTCCGGGGGAGGTACCCGCGGATCCCGCTGTTGGTGATGATCATCATCGAGAAGGACATGGCCAGGCCGAGCGTCCAGGCGAAGCGCTTGGGCTTGGCGGACACCCAGTCCGGCGCCGGCCGCAGGGTCAGCACGCGTGCGACGAGACCGACGGGGCTGAAGCGCAGGCCGAGCGTCACGCGGATGAGGAACTCGAAGAAGAAGAACGTCGTGACCGCCTGCAGCGGCGTGTAGTCCTTGTTGAAGTAGGCGAAGCAGAAGGCCACGGCGCCGGTGACCATCGTCAGTCCGGCGGCGGCGCGGACCTCGTTCTCGTTGAAGACGGCCGCGTGCAGCACCTTGCCGTCATGCGTGAGTCCGGGGATCTGCTGACCGAAGCTAATCGACATGACGCTCTTCCTCGAGGTCGTCGGGCTGGTCCATGGCGTTGAGGGCCGCGGCGTACGCGAAGTACGGCGCCCGCGCGCGCGGATCCACCACCGCCGCCTCGCCGCTCTCCTGGTCGTCGGCGAGGTGCTCCGCCGGGGGTGAAAATCGCTCGTGGAACATGGTGCGTAGATCTACTTCGCACCGGACGCGCCGACATCGCCCTGCAGGGCCAACTTGACGGGCCACGTCGATATGGCCCGATCGGGCCAGGTCAGACGAGGCCGCGCTGCGCGGCCCACGCGGCGGCCGCCGCGCGGGAGGAGAGGCCGAGCTTCATGAGGATGTTCGCCAGGTGGCGATGGACGGTGTGCTCGCTGATCACGAGCCGCTCGGCGATCGCGGGGTTGGTGAGGCCGTCGGCGACGAGCCGTAGCACCTCGACTTCGCGCGCAGTCAGCTCGGTGACCGGCGCGTTGTCGGCTGCTGCGCGGATTGCGCGCATCGCCTCGTCGGCCGCGCGCGCCTGGCGCTCCGCGGCCTCGGTGCGGCCGAGCGCGCTCAGCACCCGCGCGAGCTCCGCCCGCGCGAGCGCCGTCTCGAACGGCGCGCCGTTGCGCTGGAACAGGTCGACGGCGTCCTCGTAGCAGCGGCACGCCGTCTCAGGCTCGCCGGTCGCGGCGGCAACCGCGCCCTCGGCCGCCAGCGCCGATGCGCGCAGCGAATCGGTGCCGAGGTCGTCGGCGAGCTCGCGCAGCTCCCCGACCGCGGCCTTGGCGCGGTCGCCCTCGGACAGCTCGACGAGGGCGCGCGCGAGCAGCTCGAGCCCCGCGAGGCGCTGGATCCGGTTCTCGGCCCCCAGCTGGCGCAGGAAGCGCTCGGCAAGCTCCGCCGCCAGCGCGGCGTCGCCGCCGTCCAGGGCCACCGCGGCGAGCCCGAGGCGGGCGATGGGGTGGAACTCGACCTGGCGGAAGAGCTCGGTCGCCTCCGCGAGCCGTCCCTGCCGGCGCCGCAGCTCGGCGAGCCGCACGACCGCCTCGAATCCCATCCCCGGGCGGCACTCGCGGAACGTGCGCATCGCGGCCTCGAACTCGACCTCCGCCTCGGCCCACGTGCCACGGGAGACGAGGACGGCGCCGTAGTGCGCGCGGCAGACGGCGAACAGGTGCGGGATGCGCCAGCGCTCGCCGAACTCGATCATGCGCGTGCTCCATTGGGCCGCACGCTCGAAGTCCCGCACGCGCTCGCACGCGGTGACCAGGTAGCAGCACGCCCGCCCGACGGCCCACAGCTGGGAGATCTCTCCCGCCACGGCGGCCGCCGAAGCCTCGTCGAGCATCCGGATCCCCTCGGCGACGGATCCGTCGCTGGTGAGCGCCATCCCCTCGAGCGCGAGCGCCGAGAGCTCGACGTCGGCGTCGCCGATGGCGCGCCCGATGTCCAGGGCCTGGTGGGCGAGCCGCCGCGCGGCGACGAGGTCGTTCTCGAGCAGGTAGGCGATCTCGGCCTCGCGGATCGCCAGCCAGCCGTGTTCGGGCGCAGGGTCGAGGCCGTCGATCATCCGATGCGCGCGCTGCAGCCAGCCGTTGGCGACCGCGGCCTCGCCGCGGAAGGCGAGGTAGTCCCAGGTCAGCCAGGTCGCCATCCGCGCCGCGGCCAGGTTGTCTCCCTGCTCGCGGAAGAGCCGGTACGCGTGCTCGCGCGACTCGATCACGACCTGGCCGTCGTCGAGCCACCATGCCGCCATCGCGAGCGCCTCGATCGCGTCGGCGGTCTCGCCGTCAGCAAGCGCCGCCTCGAAATGCGCTCGGGCCTGCTCCCATTCGCCGCGGCGCAGTGCCTCGTGGCCCGCATCGAGGGGGTCCGCCCCGGTGACTTCGATCCCCGCGCTCATGTCCCGCCGTCGCCTGAGGCGACCTTACCCCGGGGCCCAGCGCATTGACAAACGCGCGGCTCTCAGGGCGCAGCCGAAGCGCTGAGCATGGCGGCGTGCTCGGCGAGCCCGCTGGTGCACCGGCCGATGAATCCGTCGAGCATGTTCCGCACGAGCCAGCCGGTGCCGGGGTACTTCGGGTCGAACTCCGTGACCCACCGGATCGCCGTTCCCTCGCCGGTCGGCTCGAGGTCGATGTCGCCGCGGTAGTTGCGGACCGGCAGCGTCGAGACGTGCGTGTAGGAGAAGCGGCGGTCCGGGACGAGCTCGACGATCGTGTCGTGCCCGGTGATCCGCCCGTTGACCAGCTCGCGCACCGCGCCGATGCCCTCGGGCTCGTCGGTGCCCGGCCGCTCGAGCCGGAAGGAGTCGATCGGCGACCAGGCAGGCCAGCTCGCGCCGTCGCGCAGCAGCGCGTAGACGGTGGCGGGATCGGCGGTCGTCGTGGCGTGGTGCTCGATGTGCTTGCGTGCCATGGACCAGATGGTCGCACCGCCGCGGCCCAGCTACATCGTGGCCACGGCGCCCTTCGACGCCGGCCGGCCGCCGGTCGCGAACACCCAGAGCCGCAGCGCGAGGTAGCGGGTCACCGTCGCCGCGGCGCCGGCGACGACGAGCACCGCCACCTCGACGGCGCGGGGCGGCGTCGCGTCGATGTGATGCAGCGTCGCGAGCGCGAGGGTGGTGAGGCCGAGGGTGAGCACGTAGACGAGCGCGCCGCGCGCGTGGTGGCGCGCGAGCCCGGCGCGCCCGCGCACGCCGAAGGTCACCCGGCGGTTGGCGGCGGTGTTGGCCACGGCGGTGATGGCCAGCGCGAGCGCGTTGGCGCCGCCGGCGCCCAGCGGGCCGCGTAGGAGCAGATACAGCAGCGCGAACGCGATCGTGCTGAGGACGCCGACGAGCACGAAGCGGGCGATCGTCCCTGCGAAGGCCAGCCGTGCCATGCCGCGCAGGTCTTCGATCGCGGTGCGCACGATGTCCACGCGCGAGTCCGGGTCGTCGACCCAGTCGACAGGCACCTCGTGGATGCGCATGCCGCGGCGCTGGGCGAGCATCAGCAGCTCGGTGTCGAAGAACCAGCTGTCGTCGCGCACGTCGGGCAGCAGCGTGCGCGCCGCCTCGGTGCGCACGGCCTTGAAGCCGCACTGCGCGTCGGTGAAGTGCGCGCGGAGCACGGTGTGGAGCAGGCGGTTGTAGGCGCGCGAGATGACCTCGCGCTTGGGCCCGCGGACGACGCGGGCGCCGCGGGCGAGCCGGCTGCCGATCGCGACGTCGCTGTGACCCGACAGCAGCGGAGCGACGAGCGGGAGCAGGGCGCGCAGGTCGGTCGAGAGGTCGACGTCCATGTAGCAGACCACCTGCGCGTCGCTGCGCGACCACGCCTCGCGCAGCGCGTGGCCGCGGCCCTTGCGTGCGAGCCGCAACACCTCGACGCCCGAGAGCTCGGCGGCGAGCGCCAAGGCGATCGCGGGAGTCGCGTCCGTGCTCGCGTTGTCGGCGATGACGATCCGCCATGAGCAGGGAAACTGCGTCGACAGGTAGCGATGCAGCGCGCGGACGCTGCGCTCGAGGTCGTCCTGCTCGTTGAACACGGGCACGACGACGTCGACGCTCGCCGTTCGCGCGCCGCGGCCAATGATCGCCGGCTTCCGGCCGGCGAGGGTCTGCTGGGTCATGGACCCAGCGTCGTCTCGTCACGTCGGAGGCCGGTGGGATCTGCCTGGGAGGGGCCTGGGACTTCGGGCTACGCGGCGGGCACCGCGAGGCGCTGGATGCGCTTCAGCATCGGGATGCTCGGCACCGGGTCGGTCAGGACCTTCTCGAACAGGACGTTGACGTAGTCCTCGAGCATGTCGGGCGGGAGGGATTGCTCGAGCAGGTTCATCTGCGTCGTGCTCGGATACTGGTCCTGCCGCACCCTCGCCAGGAGGATGCGCGCGAACATCTGCTGGAGCTGCGCTTGATCGGCCATGCGGTTGGGGTCTCCGCCATGGGCGCTCCGTATGCGTCTCGAAAGCGCCTACGCGCCACCACGCCGGAGTAACGTCGGGGCGTGCGGCGCTGGCTTCGGCGGCATCCGATAGCGGTCTCCGCGCTGGCGACCGCGATCGCCGCGGCGGGGGCGATCGTCATCGCCGAGCTGACCAGCGTCGACGCGGTCGGGCGAGCATTCGAGCACATCGTGCCCGGGTGGATCCTCCTGATCGCGGCGGCCGAGGCGGTCACCTATCCCGCGTACGCGCTGGCCTACCGGTCGGTCGCCGAGGTGCACGGCCACGCGCCGATCACCCTGCCGCTCGCGACGCGGGTGGTGGCCGCCGGCTTCGGCCCGTTCCACGTGGCGGGCGGGTTCGGGGTCGACAAACAGGCGCTGCATGCCCTGCACGAGGACGAGCGCAGCGCGCGGGTGCGCGTGCTGGGGCTCGGCGTGCTCGAGTGGGCGCTGCTCGCCCCGACGACGTGCATCGTCGCGATCATCTTCCTCGTACAGGGCGAGGACATCATGGGATCGCTGCTGTGGCCCTGGGCGATCGGGGTGCCGGTCGGCTTCGCGCTCGCGCTGTGGGCCAGCGCGCCGAGCCGCCGCGACCGTCTCGCCCGGATCGGCGGGCGCCGGCGCGCCTGGCTGGCCGACCTGCTCGACGGCATCGGCGTGCTGCACACGCTGCTGGCGCAGCCGCTGAAGCACTGGGGCGCGTGGGTGGGCACGGCGCTGTACTGGGTCGCCGACATCGCCGCGTTCTACGCCGCCCTGCGCACGTTCGGGCTGCACCTCGACGCCGGCCGGGTCATCATCGCCTACGGCACCGGGTACGCGGCGACGCGGCGCTCGCTCCCCCTGGGCGGCGCCGGCGTCACCGAGGTGCTCATGACCTACGCGCTGTATTGGGTCGGCGCGCCGCTGGCGCCCGCGCTCGCGGCGGTCGTCACCTATCGCGCGTTCAACTTCCTGCTGGCGGCGATGCCGGCGCTTCTGGCGCACCGGCATGTCGAGCCGCTGATGGACGCCGCGGACGACCTGCGCAATCGCGCGGCCTGACGCTACGACGCGGCGGCCAGGGCGTCTGCCTGGCCGCCGAGGTCGTAGAGCGTCGTGCCGTCGGAGAGCGAGATCTGCTTGCCGACCTGGGCGACGGCGGCCATCACCTTCGAGCTGCCGACGCGGCCGTCGTTGCCGCCGAAGCCACCGCCGTTGCCGCTGGCGATGACCCAGCGGATGCGGCCCTCGCGGACCATGTCGGCGAGCCATTGGGTGCTGACCTCGCTCTCGCGGCCGGAGAACCCGCCGATGCCGGCGACGTCCGCGCCCGACTGGATGATCGCCGTCGACGCGCCGGTCTGGCTGGACACGGCGATCGTGCCGCCGCCGTGCTGCTGCACGTACTGGAGCGCCGCGGTGAGCGAGCCGCTGTCGCCGAACGGGCCGCCGCTGGCGCCGCCGAAGCCGCCGGCGCCGCCCTGGCCGCCGAGGCCACCGGACTGGCCGCCGGCGCCGCCGCTCTGCCCGCCGAAGCCACCGGACTGGCCACCGGCGCCGCTGCCTTGGCCCCCGAAGCCGCCGCTCTGGCCGCCCTGCATGGCCCCGGGCGGGGCGAAGCCGTTCGCGCCGCCGCCCGGGCCGCCGAAGCCGCCACCCGGGCCGCCGCCGCGCCCGAAGCCGACCGTCGCCGGCCCGCCGGCCGGGAACGTGCCCTGGGTCGCGTGGCCGAGGGTCTGGACGGCCCAGCTCGCCGGGGCGAGCAGGAGCAGGCCGAGCGCCGCAGCCACCAGCGCCGCGCGGACCGGCCGCGTGCGGACGGCGATGAGGCCCAGCGCGACGATCAGGCCGAGTGCGATGAGCACGCCCGGCAGCCACGTGAGTTGGCCGGGGTACTGGTGCAGCACGACGAGCTCGGTCACCACGCCCGCGGCCAGCGCGAAGGCGGCGGCGACGCCGGCGCCGCGCCGTGCGAGGAACCACCCGGTTCCGGCACCGACGAGCGCCGCCGTGAACGGCGCGAGCTGGGCGACGTAGTACGGGTGGAAGATGCCCTTGGCCTCGCTGAAGGCGATCGCGGTGATCGCGAACGTGCCGCCGGTGGCGATGAGCCACGCGGCGCGCGCGTCGGAGCGCCGCAGGCGGGTCGCGATCGCAAGCGCGATCAGCGCGACGACGGCGAACCCGAGCAGCCAGCTCGCCTGGCCGCCGAGCGCCTCGTTGAGCAGCCGGAACGGCCCGCTGGCGCCTCCGAAGGTCGTGCCGCCACCCGGACTGCCGCCGCCGCCGGGACCGCCGCCGCCGGGCCCGCCGAGCTGGCCGTCGAGGCGGCCCAAGCCGTTGTAGTCGAGGATGAGGCTGAGGACGCTGTTGTCCGTAGTGCCGGAGATCCACGGCCGGCTCGATGCGGGCGTCAGCGCCATAAGTAGCGGCCAAGCGCCGCCGACCACGACCATCCCGGCGCCGCCGGCCAGGAGCTGACGCACCGCCGCCCCGAGGCCGCGGGGTGCGAACCACAGCCACGCGAGGGCGAGCGCGGGCACGACGAGCAGCGCCGCGCCCATCTTCGTCTCGAAGCCGAGGCCGACGCAGACGCCCGAGAGCACGATCCAGCGGGTGCGGCCGTCCTGCAGCCCGCGGACGAGGCACCACAGCGCGCCGACGCAGCAGAGGACGAGCAGCGCGTCCGGGTTGTTGTGGCGTGAGATGGCGACCGTGATGGGGGTCAGCGCGAGCACGAGGCCCGCCACGAAGCCGGCCGGCCGTCCCCACAG
>Ga0081455_10000310_pt1 | contig 64261 bp, 53 predicted proteins | sample TabmetS3T2R1_FD_70207 | JGI IMG/M metagenome (GOLD analysis project Ga0081455, IMG submission 70207) | Tabebuia heterophylla rhizosphere microbial communities from the University of Puerto Rico - S3T2R1 | ecosystem: Host-associated > Plants > Roots > Rhizosphere ...
GGGCGGTCAGCGCGACGGCGGCGACTGCGAGCCGAGCCAGGGCCAGCGGCGCGGGCGAGAGGGTCGGCCCGACGTCGCGGATCACGACGAAGGCCGAGGCCCACAGGACCACGGTCAGACCGGCCGCCGCCGCGGCGTTGCGAGCGGTGTGGTCGGGTGCCTTGTGCGGTGCGGTGCCGGCGGTGTCGAGTCGGGTCTTGTCGAGTCGGGCGGTCACGTCGGCCATCGTGGCCAGTCGAATTCGAAACTACAAGCGATCATTTCTTGATAACCGTTAACCAACGCTGCACGATAGCCTCATGCTGGATCTTCCGCGGCTTCGCCTGCTCCGCGCCGTCGTCGAGACCGGCTCGGTCCGCGCCACCGCCGCCGCCCTCGGCTACACACCGTCGGCGGTGAGTCAGCAGTTGACCGCCCTGCAGCGCGAGACCGGCCTGCGGCTGCTGGAGCGGGTCGGCCGCGGCATCGAGCCGACCGCGGCCGGGCGGCGGCTCGCCGCCGAGTCCGAGGGCCTGTTCGAGGCACTCACCCGGGTCGAGGGCGTGGTCGGCGACCTGCGAGCCGGCCGGGTCGGCAGCCTGTCGATCGGATACTTCGGCTCGGCGGGCTCGGCGTGGCTGCCCGCGGTCGTCGGCGGCCTGCAGCGCGAGTTTCCGGAGCTGCGCCTCGAGCTACGGATGACCGAGTACGACAGCGCCGATGCTCCCGTCCCCGACCTCGACATCTTCGTCGAGGGGCGGGCGTCCCAGCGGTTCGACGCGTACGACCTGCGACGACTCATCGCCGATCCGTACCTCGCCGTCGTCCGTACCGACCACCCGCTCGCGGCTCGCTCCGACGTGCCGCTCGCCGAGCTCGCCACCGAGCGCTGGATCGACAACGACCTGGTCAACGGCGCCTGTCGGCAGGTGCTGCTCGCCGCGTGCGCGGAGGCCGGCTTCGCACCGGACTTCGCGGTCGAGACGCACGACTACCGGACCGCGATCCCGTTCGTGGTGACCGGCATCGGCATCACGATCATCCCCGAGCTCGGGATCGTCGATCTTCCGCCGGCGTTGACCGCGATTCCGATCGTGTCGCCGACGCCGGTCCGGCACATCAGCGTGGCGGTCAAGCAGTCGATCGCCGAGCATCCGGCCGCGCGGCGGGCGGTGGAGCTGCTTGAGGCCGGAGTGCGGACGGCGGGCTAACCCACTGGGTTGTAGGCGCAGGCGTCCTCGGCGTCCGGTGCGACCTTGTCCTTCTTCTTGTGGTGCTTCTTGCCGCCCTCGTCGTCGAGCGCCTTGGTGACCGTCTTGTGCATCCAGTCGTAGTCGGGGTCGCCCGGGTTGAAGTAGTTCGGATCGCCGGGAGAGAGGTCGTAGGTGTAGCGGAAGACGACGCTGCGGACCTTGGCGTCCTTGATCTCCAGCGCCAGGTCGACGAACGGCTTGAGCAACTCCTTCGGGATGTCGGTCCGCAGGATCTGCTTGGTGGCGTCCGCGATCGCGGTGTAGCGCCGGAGCAGGTTGCTCGGGCTGGCCTGGTCGATGATCGCGTCGATCATGCAGCGCTGGCGTTCCATCCGGTTGTAGTCGTCCAGGCCGTAGCGCCCACGGCTGTACCAGAGGGCGTGGAAGCCGTCCAGGTGCTGGTCGGGGCCCGGGTCGAGGTAGCCCTCAGGTTCCTGGCCGGTGGTGCTGTTGCCGCCGATCGGGAGCGGCTCGTTGATGTTGACCGTCACGCCGCCCATCGCATCGATCAGCTGCTTGAAGCCATCGAGGTTGACCAGGACGTAGTAGTCGACGTTGATCCCGAGTGCGCCGCTGACACCGAGCTTGAGCGCGTCGGCGCCCTCGTTGCTGGTCTTGCCGAGGATGCCGGGCTGCTGCTCCGGCACGTTGCGGTAGATCGCGTTGAGCATCCACTCGAGCTCTGAGCCGTCGCCGGTGAACCCGTCCGGGTAGGCCTTGTGCAGCGGTGTGCCCTTCGGGAACGGCACGTCCTCCAGGTTGCGCGGCAGGCTGAACAGCGTCGTGTTGCCGGTCTCGGTGTCGATCGACGCCACGACGACGCTGTCGGTACGGATGCCGACGCGACCCACGCCGCCGTCGCCGCCGAGCAACATCACGTTGACCCGGTTGTCGTCGCCCCAGGGGTTGTCCTCGGTCACCGTCGGCGTGGTGGCGCTCTGCTCGCCGCCGAAGATGGTGTCGATCAGATCGCTCTGGACATAGGCGTACCGGGCGCCGAGCGCGAATGGCGCGGCCACGATCAAGCACAGCACGCCGACGACGCCCGCGCTGATCAAGCGTTGGAATCCGGTCAGGTCGAGTGGCCGGACCGCCAGGTTCGTGCTGATGATCACCGCCACCCAGGCGAGCAGGATCACAACGAGGCCGGCGCCGAGCCAGCGCAGCTGATTCGAGTCGACGGCGAGGTGGAGCAGATCGCGCCGCTGGGTCAGGGCCATCCAGGCGGCGATGCCGAGTAGGAGGAGGGCGATCCCGAGCACGATGCCGCCGACCAGGCGCCGGCCGGTGGCAAGGAACCCGGCCCCGGGGATGAAGGTGCCGATCGTGGTGAGTCCGAGCGAGCCGCCGAGGGTCTCCGCCCGGCGGTAGCCACCGCTCTCGTACTCGCCGACCCGCTCCTCCTCGGCGCGGCGGTAGGCCGCCTCGTGGTCGAATCCGGGCGGCGGCGGGCGCCGGTTCGCGGCCCGAGCGGAGGGCGGCGGCATCGGAGGCGACGGCGGGCGAGACGCCCGGCGGGGCGACGGCGGTCGACTGGTCGAGGAGTGGCGGCCGCCACGGTGGCGCGGCGTGTCAGCCGCCCGCCCCATGCCGCTCGCCATAACACTCCCTCTTGGTCCGCCCGTCGGAACCGGACGATCTTCGCCCGGCGCACCCCTTTACGCCTCGGCAGATCAGTCGGGTTGATGTCGACAAGAGAGTAACCCGTACACATCGGCGTTTCGAGTTGACCCGGACACGGGCGTGCCCAAGTGGGTTGCCGGCCGTGCGAGTCTGGCGCGGGACAACCGATCCCGAGGAGGCTACCCGGTGTCAGGTCGATGCTGGCGCTGATCCGCGACGCGGCCAGCACCGACGTGCTGATCGGCCTGATGCTCGCGGGCGTTCTGGCCGGGCTGGTCCGCGGCTTCTCGGGCTTCGGCGCGGCGATGATCTTCGTACCGGTCGCGAGCGCGCTCACTGATCCGGCGACCGCCGTCATCCTGCTGTTCGTAATCGACGATCTGCTGACGATCCCGATGGTCCTCTCGGCCACCCGCAGCTGCTCCTGGCGCGATGTGCTCCCGCTCAGCCTCGGCGCGTTGTTCACGGTCCCGATCGGCGTCTGGCTGCTCGTCGTCGTGGACCCAACCGCGATGCGCTGGGTGATCTCGATCCTCATCCTGGTCGTCACCGGCGTGCTCGCCACCGGATGGCGCTGGTCCAGGCCACCAAACCTGGGCTCCACCATCGCGGTCGGCGGCGCGTCCGGTCTGACCGGCGGCATGACCGGTCTCGGCGGTCCGCCGGTCATCCTGTTCTGGATGGCGGGCCGCGACGGACCGGCCGTGCTCCGCGCCAACGTCTTCGTCTTCTTGGCCTTCGTCGGCGTGTTCAATCTGATCGGCTACATCGTGGGCGGCCTGATCACCGCCGAGCGGCTGGCCCTCGGCCTGGCACTGGTTCCGGCGTACGGCCTCGCCCTGCTGCTCGGCGCCCGGATGTTCCGGTACGCGACGCCGAGGTTCTTCCGGGGCCTGGCCTTCGGCCTGTGCGCCCTTGCCGCGATCACCAGCCTGCCGCTGTTCGACGGGCTGGTGTGACCGGTCGGCGTGACGGGTTGCTGCGACGATCGGCGCGGGCGTCGTGGCACGAAGGTCCCGGTGCCAATAGGTTGTTCGCTGGGATCCGGCGCCGCGATGAGACCAGCGCCGGCCGCCGCGGTGGATCCGCCGCTCGAGGAGGCTCGATGTCCGACGTCCGCGTCACCGCCGAGGTCGAGGGGGCCGACCGCATTCTGACCGACGAGGCGCTGGCCTTCGTCGCCGATCTGCAACGCCGGTTCGGCGAGCGCCGCGACGAGTTGCTCGCGGCTCGCCAGACTCGTCGCGACGAGATCGCCCGCACCCGCCGGATCGACTTTCGGCCCGACACCCAGGAGATCCGCGACCACGACTGGACGGTCGGCGAGGCGCCGCCGGCGCTGGTCGACCGGCGGGTCGAGATCACCGGGCCGTGCGATCCCAAGATGGCGATCAACGCGCTCAACTCCGGCGCGAAGGTGTGGCTGGCGGACCTGGAGGACGCGAGTACGCCGGCCTGGCGCAACGTGATCGGCGGTCAGGTCAGCCTCTACGACGCGCACCGGGTGCAACTCGAGTTCGACTCGCCCGAGGGCAAGCACTACGAGCTCCGCGACGGCGACCTCGCGGTGCCGATCGTGCGTCCGCGCGGCTGGCACCTGGACGAGGTCCATGTCGAGGTGGACGGCCGGCCCGCCGTCGGAGCCCTGGTCGACTTCGGGCTGCACTTCTTCCACAACGCCCAGGAGCTGCTCGACCGCGGGCTCGGGCCGTACTACTACCTGCCGAAGATGGAGAGCCATCTCGAGGCGCGGCTGTGGAACGACGTGTTCAGCCAGGCCCAGGAGGCGCTCGGCATCCCGTACGGCACGATCCGGGCCACGGTGCTGATCGAGACGATCACGGCTGCGTTCGAGATGGACGAGATCCTCTACGAGCTGCGCGATCATGCCTCGGGCCTGAACGCCGGCCGATGGGACTACCTGTTCAGCGTCATCAAGAACTTCCGTGACGCCGGACCCGACTTCGTGCTGCCGGACCGCAACGCGGTCACGATGACGGCGCCGTTCATGCGGGCGTACACCGAGTTGCTTGTCGCCACCTGTCATCGGCGCCGCGCGTTCGCGATGGGCGGCATGGCGGCGTTCATCCCGAGCCGCCGTGACCCCGAGGTCAACGAGCAGGCCCTCGCCAAGGTCCGGGCGGACAAGGAACGCGAGGCCGGCGACGGCTTCGACGGCTCCTGGGTCGCGCACCCCGACTTGGTCCCGGTGTGCCGCGAGGTATTCGACAGCGTCCTCGGCGACCGGCCCAACCAGCTCGACAGGCAGCGGCCGGACGTGAAGGTGGACGCCGACGACCTGCTCAACGTGGCGGCCACGCCCGGCGACGTCACGCTGGACGGAGTTCGCGGGAACATCGAGGTCGGCCTCCGCTATCTCGAGGCCTGGCTCGGCGGCAACGGCGCGGTCGGCATCCACAATCTGATGGAGGACGCCGCCACCGCCGAGATCGCCCGCAGCCAGGTGTGGCAGTGGATCCGAAACGCGACGGTGACGACGACCGGCGAGACCGTCACCGACGATCTGGTGCGGCGGCTGCTCGACGAGGAGTACGTCGAGATCCGGTCCGAGTCGGGTGCCGAGGCGTTCGGGGCGAACCGGCTGGCCGACGCCCGGGCGCTGTTCGAGCAGGTGGCGCTGTCGGAGGAGTACGTCGACTTCCTGACTCTGCCGGCCTACGAGCTGATCGCGTCGGAGCCGGAGGGCTGATGGAGCTCAGTCTGCGACGGTTTTTGCGCCCAAACGCACCACGCGGCAGGTGCGTCGTGGTGCGTCAGGGCGCAAAACCGGAGCGGGCGGTGACGTGAGCGTGCTCGAGCCGGAGGACTTCGCGGCGATCGATGCGGTGGCGGCGCCGGCCGATGCGATGCTGGCGGCGTCGGCCGGGTCGGGTGCGCCTCGCGAGTCGGTGGTCCGGCAGCCGGTGCACACGGTCTACGTGCCCGCCGACCGGGTCGCCGCTGAGCCGGACGGCCGACTCGTCCCGTCGTGGGGTGCGGCGGCCCGGGCGGCCATCGACGCCCACGCCCCGACCGCACTGGCGCTCGCCGGCGCGACCGGACTGGCGGCGGACGTCGTCGAGGCGGTCTGGCCCCGGCTGCTCGACAAGCTCGGCACCGAGCCGATCGAGGACCTCCGGGTCGACCTCGAAGATGGCTACGGCACCCGGCCCGACGACATCGAGGACCGCGACGCGATCGCATCGGCGCAAGCGCTGGTCGCCGCGACACAGGCGGGGATCGCGCCGCCGTACCTGGGTTTCCGGATCAAGAGCATGGAGCCCGCGACCCGGCACCGTGGCCTTCGGTCCCTCGACGTGGCGCTCGGTGTGCTGGCCCGGTCGGGTCTGCCCTCGGGCTTCGTCGTGACACTGCCGAAGGTCAGTGCCGTCGCACAGGTCGACGCGATGGCGGTCGCCTGTGGGCGCCTTGAGGAGCGCTACGGGCTCGGCGCCGGTCGGCTGCGGTTCGAGGTCCAGGTCGAGTCGCCGGCCGCCGTGCAGGGGCCGGACGGCACCGCCACGGTCGCGCGCATCGTGCATGCCGGGGAGGGGCGGGTGTGCGGCCTCCACTTCGGCACCTACGACTACAGCGCGGCACTCGGCGTCGCCGGCCCGTACCAGTCGCTCGAGCATCCTGCCGCCGACCACGCCAAGGCCGTCATGCAACTCGCCGCCGCCGGCACCGGGGTGGCACTGTCCGACGGCTCGACCAACGTTCTGCCGGTCGGCGACCGGCAGTCGGTGCACACCGCGTGGCGGTTGCACGCGCGACTCGTACGCCGGTCGCTGGAGCGTGGCTTCTATCAGGGCTGGGACCTGCACCCGGCGCAGTTGCCGACCCGGTTCCTCGGGACGTACGTGTTCTTCCGGGCCGGACTCGAGCCGGCGCTGCAGCGGCTGCGGGCGTACGTCGACGGCGTCGGCGGCGGCACCCTCGACGAGCCCGCGACCGCCCGTGCCCTGGCCGGGTTCGTGCTGCGCGGGCTGCACTGTGGCGCCGTCGCCGACGCCGAGCTCGGCATCGATCCGGCACGGCTGCGAGCACTGGCGGTAGCCAAATCCTGAAACACGCCGGCGTGTCTCGGGATTTGCCTACCGCCAGTGGGGCTCAGCCTTGTCGCACGCCGCCGCCGTGCCAGGAGTCCCAGAGCGCGGCGTAGGAGCCGTCGGAGTCGACCAGGTCGTCGTGGCTGCCGATCTCGCTGATCACGCCGTCCTCGACCACGGCCACCCGATCTGCGTCGTGGGCTGTGTGCAGCCGGTGCGCGATCGCGATCACGGTGCGGCCCGCGAGTACGGCGCCGAGTGAACGCTCGAGATGCCGCGCCGACCGCGGGTCGATCAGCGAGGTCGCCTCGTCGAGCACCAGGGTATGCGGGTCGGCGAGGACGAGCCGGGCCAGTGCCAGCTGCTGCGCCTGCGCGTCGGTGAGCCGGTGCCCACCGGAGCCGACGACGGTGTCCAGTCCCTCGGGCAGCGCCTCTACCCACTCCCAGGCGTCGACCGCCTCGAGCGCCTCGCGAAGTTGCTCGTCCGTGGCCGCCTCGTCGACGGCGAGTGCCAGATTGTCGCGCAGCGTGCCGACGAACACGTGATGCTCTTGCGTCACGAGCGCGACATGGCCTCGCAGGTCGTCGAGCGGCAGCTCGGTGAGGCCGACTTCGCCGACCGTCACGCTTCCGGTGCGTGGCGGGTGGATGCCCGCGAGCAGCCGGCCCAGCGTCGACTTGCCGGCGCCGGACGGGCCGACCATGGCCAGCCGCTCGCCGGGCTGCAGATCGAGGTCGACGCCGTGTAGGACGTCCCGGCCGTCGAGGTAGGAGAACCGCACCTCGTCGGCCCGGATCTCGTCGTGCTCGGGCTCCCGGCCGGTGACCTCGCGGTCGTCGGGCACCTGCGCCACGCCGAGCAGCCGGGCCAGCGACGCGCCGCCGACCTGGAACTCGTCGAGCCACGAGATCAGCCGGTCGACCGGGTCGATCAGCTGCTGCACATAGAGCGTCGCGGCCGTGACCGCGCCGAGCGACACCCGGCCCTGCGAATAGAGCCAGCCGCCGAACAGCAGGGTCGCCACGGTCGGGATCAGGTAGCCGATCTCGACGACCGGGAACCACACCGTACGCAGGTAGAGCGTGTAGCGCTCGGCCAGATAGGACTCCCGGATGTCGCCGTCCATCTGCCGGCGCCGGCGCTCGCCGAGCTGCAGCGCCTCGACGGTACGCGCGCCCTCGACCGTCTCGGCCAGGGTGGCGTTGATCTCGGCGTACGACGCGTTCTCCCGGAGGTAGCCCGCCTTGGCCCGCGCGAGGTACCAGCGGGTGCCGAGCCAGAGCACCGGCACGCCGAGCAGCAGCGGCACCAGCACCCAGACGCCGACCAGCAGCACAGCCGCGATGGTGAACACCGCCGTCACGGCGGCGATGATGGTCTCGGGCACGGCGAACCGCACCGACCAGCCCAGTGCCTCGACGTCGCGCGAGGTCCGGGTCAGCAGGTCGCCGGTGCCGGCCCGCTCGACGGTGCCGACCGGCAGGTCCAGCGAGTTCTCGACGAAGTCCTCGCGCAGATCGGCGAGCACCTTCTCGCCGAGCTTGAAGGACTGGTAGCGCGCCCACCGGGTCAGCAGCGTCTGGGCCAGCAGGAACACACCGACCACGATGACGATCGTGTCGATGTGCTGCGTCGTCGTGCCCTGATCGACCTCCTCGACCAGCGCGCCGATCAGCCGCGGCGCCACCAGGCCGGAGACGGCCGCGAGGGCGTGGAGGGACAGCGATACCCAGAGGTCACGCGGGTAGCGCCGCGCCAGCCGCCGGGCATAGCGACGCACGTCGGCGGAGTTCGCCACCGGCAGGATCTCTCTCATGATTCGTCGTCCTCCTCTCCTCTGGTGACGGTGCGGCGGTAGGCGGGTGCGGCGGCCAGCAGCTCGCGATGGGTTCCGACCGCGGCCACCTCGCCGTCCGCGACGAACGCGACCTCGTCGACGCGGTCGAGCACGAGCGGGCTGGCGGTGACGACCACGGTGGTACGTCCGGCGCGAGCTCCGTGGAGCCGCTCGGCGATCCGCGCCTCGGTGTGCGCGTCGACTGCCGAGGTCGGCTCGACGAGGATCAAGACGTCGGGATCGGCCACCAGCGCCCGGGCCAGGACCAGCCGCTGCCGCTGGCCACCCGAGAAGGTCCGGCCGCGCTCCTCGACGCGCGAGCTCAGTCTGTCCGGCAGCGCCGTGAGTACGTCGTCGGCCGATGCCGTGTCGATCGCCTGCGCGAGGGCCAGCTCGTCCTCGGCCCCGTCCACATGGGTCTGATCGACGGTGAGCTCGTCGCTGAGGGTTCCGGTGAACAGCGTGCTCGAGGTGTCCGACACCAGGATGCGACGCCGGATCACCTCGGTGGACAGCTCGTCGAGCGGCACCCCGCCGAACGTCACGTTGCCGGGCGCGAACCGGCCCAGCCGGTCGGCGATCCGGGCCGACTCGGCCGGGTCGTCCGACACGATCGCGGTCAGGCGGCCCTCCTCGGCGATGAATCCGCTCTCGGCGTCGACCAGGGTGTTGCCGATCGGCTCCGGAGCAGGGTTGGCCGGCTCGTCGAAGTCGGGCTCCAGGGCGAGTACGGCTACCACGCGGGACGCGGCGACCCGGGCCCGGATCATCTTGTTGACGAACTCGGTCGCGGTCCGCAGCGGCATCACGAGGAACACGGCGTACCCGTAGAAGGCGACCAGCTCACCCGGCGAGATCTCGCCCTCGGTCGCGAACCGAGCACCGAGCCAGACCACGAAGACCACGAAGATCCCGGGCAGCAGGATCTGCAGTGCGTCCAGGATCGACTGCAGCCGGGCGACCCGTACGCCGGCGTCGCGAACCCGCTGCGACTCACGTACGTAGCGGCGGTGGAAGACCTCCTCACCGCCGATGCCGCGAAGCACCCGCAGCCCGGCGACGATGTCGCTGGCCAGCTTGTTCAGCTCGCCCTGCAATTCCCGCGCCGCCATGTTGCGCTGCTGCAGCGGCTTGAGCAGCGGCCCGATGGCGAGCAGCAGCAACGGCAGGCCGATCAGCACGACCAGTCCGAGCGTCCTCGACGCCTCGAGCAGGATCGCTGCGACCACCAGGAAGGCCACGACCGAGCCGGCCGCACGACCGAGCACGTCGACGCTGTTGCCGACGTGGGCGATGTCGTTGGCGCCGACGCTGACGACCTCTCCGGTCGCGACCCGCTTCGGCAAGGTGGCGCCGAGCTGGGTGGCCTTGCGGCTCACCAGCTGGACCGTCCGGTAGGCGGCGTCGAGCCACATGGTCACCGAATAGCGGTGCCGGACGATGCCGGCGGCGGCCTGCGTCACTCCGGCCGCGAGCAGCATCCCGGCCCAGAACACCAGCTGACTGGTGTCGCCGGTCGTGATGCCGTCGTCGATCGCCTTGCCGATGATCGCAGGCATCAGCGCCTGCGCGACCATCCACACGACTCCGCTCAGGATCGCCATGACGAGGACCCAGCCCTGCATGCGCATGATCCACAGCAGGTAGCGCCCCGATGAACGGGTGTCGGGCGTACCTGGATCGGCGAGCGGGAGCGACTTCATAACCGCACCAGGCTATGGAGACGGGTGTCGTCGTCGCCATCCATTTTGTCGCGCTCCGACGCGCTTGCGAGAGCCCTCCAAACGGCCCGAACGCCGACTCGGGGCGGCCCCGAAACGATGTCCGCGTTCCAGGGCCACCCCGGGTGAGAGTGGCGGTCCGTCGGTCCTTCGTCCGCCAAGTCCGGCGACGGCCCGCCAGACGTTGCAACGACGCCACCCGAGATCGGTTAGGCCCCGCGTTCCGGTTCGGGACTGATGCCCGAAAAGTCATGTGTCCAAGCGCCCACGGCGACCGTTCGCCCTCGTACGACAGCGCCTCGGCGACCGCGGTCGCATCCCCGTACCCATGGTCTGGACACTCGATCGCTTTCGGAACCTATTCGACTAGACCACCACGATCGGTACAGCGAAGGGCAATAGACCACTGCCCGGATTAGCCGTCATATAGGCAAATCTGCCTGGCAACTGCTCCACTTTTGCGCCTGTTGCGCCCCACCTCCCTCCTTAGCGTCCAGGGCATCGTCTGGGTGAGATCCACCGGGACGCAGCCTGAGGGAGGACGGCTGTGACACATCCTCTGCGCCGACGGCGCTCCTTACGGGCGGTCGTGTCGGGCATCGCTGCGATCACCCTCGCAGCGGGCACGATGGCCGCTACCGCGTCAACCGCATCCTCAACGCCGCAGGGTCCAGCGGCGTCGGATGCGAAGATCCGACCGAAGCTTCTCAACCAACTCGAGCAGAAGGAGGCGGCCGGCTTCTGGGTCCGGTTCGACCAGGCCGATACGTCCCAGGCCAAGTCGATCAAGGACTGGACCGAGCGCGGCTGGGCCGTCGCGCGTGCCCTGAAGCAGACCGCCAACGACAGCCAGGCATCGGTGAAGGCCGAGCTCGACAAGGCCGGCGTCGACTACCAGGCGTTCTGGGCGACCAACGCGATCAAGGTGGAGCGCGGGTCGCTCGACCTGGCCGAGCAGTTGGCCGGCCACTCCGAGGTCCAGTCCCTGTGGCCGGAGTTCCAGGTCAAGGAGCCCGAGCCGATGACCGGCAAGGACGTACGCCAGATCAACTCGATCGAGTGGGGTCTCGCGAACATCAACGCCGATGACGTCTGGAGCCAGTACGGCGTTCGCGGTGAGGGCATCACCGTCGCGAGCATCGACACCGGCGTCCAGTTCGACCACCCGGCGCTGGTCGCGAAGTACCGCGGCAACAACGGTGACGGCACGTTCAACCACAACTACAACTGGTTCGACGCAGCCGGTACCTGCGGTGATGCACCGTGTGACCTGAACAGTCACGGCACCCACACGATGGGGACGATGATCGGTGACGACGGCGCCGGTAACCAGATCGGCGTCGCTCCCAACGCCAGGTGGATCGCGGCCAACGGCTGTTGCCCGAGCGATGCGGCACTGATCGCCTCGGGCCAGTGGATGCTTCTGCCGACCGACCTCGACAACCAGAACCCGGACGCCAGCAAGCGGCCCAACATCATCAACAACTCGTGGGGCTCGACGCTGCCGTCCAACGACCCGTTCATGGAGGACATCGAGCTGGCCTGGGAGAACTCGGGCATCTTCGGTGTCTGGTCGAACGGCAACAGCGGGCCGAACTGCCAGACCAGTGGCTCGCCGGGTAGCCGGATCATCAACTACTCGGTCGGCGCGTACGACATCAACAACAACATCGCGTCGTTCTCGGCCCGCGGTACTGGGCAGGACGGCGAGATCAAGCCGAACATCGCGGCGCCCGGCGTCAACGTCCGGTCGTCAGTGCCCGGCAATGGCTACTCGAGCTTCAACGGCACGTCGATGGCCGCTCCGCATCTGGCCGGCACGGTCGCCCTGCTGTGGTCGGCCGCGCCTGCGCTGGTCGGCGACGTCCCCGCGACCAGGGCGCTGCTGAACGAGACGGCGATCGATCACCCGGCGAACCAGTGTGGCGGCACCGACGACGACAACAACGTCTTCGGTGAGGGCCAGCTGGACGCCCTGTCGCTGCTGAACGCGGCTCCGATCGGCGACACCGGCACCCTGACCGGCACCGTGACCGACTCGGCCACCGGCCAGCCGATCTCGGGCGCCGGGCTCGAGATCACCGGCTCGGTCAACCGCGAGCTCACCACCGGCGCGAACGGCACGTACTCCGTGCTGCTGCCGGTCGGCGACTACTCGGTCCGGGCGAGCGCGTTCGGTTATGGCGACCAGACCGTGAACGTCACGATCACAAAGGACCAGACCACGACGCAGAACTTCCCACTCGAGTCGACCCCTCGGGTGAATGTCTCCGGCGTGGTGACCGACGGTGGCGGCCACGGCTGGCCGCTCTACACGCGGATCACGGTCCAGGGCGTGCCTGGTGCGTGGTACACCGACCCGGCCGACGGCAGCTACAGCATCTCGCTGCCGTCCGGGGCGACGTACCAGTTCACCTACACCTCGCAGTACCCCGGCTACATCGCGAAGACCGAGGACGTCCAGGTCGGATCGGGCGACACGTCGCATGACGTCAGCCTCGACATCGACAACACCGCCTGCAACGCGCCCGGGTACGACTTCGCATCGGACGGCGTCTTCGAGACGTTCGACGGCGAGTCGGCTCCGGACGGCTGGACGATCCAGGACAACGTCGGAAACGGCCAGGTGTGGACGTTCGACGACCCGGGTGGTCGCGGCAACCTCACCGGTGGATCCGGCGGATTCGCCGTCGTGGACAGCGATGAGTACGGTCCGTCCGGCCGCCAGGACACCTCCCTGGTCAGCCCGGTGGTCGATCTCACCGACGTAAGCGCGCCGGTGATCCGGTTCCGCCAGGACCACAACCAGCTGGCCGACATCGCCGATGTCGACCTCAGTGTGGACGGCGGGGCGACCTGGCAGAACGTGAAGCGGCAGCAGGCCGACTTCCGTAACCAGCTGACCGAGATCGCGATCCCGCAGGCCGCGGGTCAGGCCGATGTCCAGGTCCGATTCCACTACTACCAGGCGACCTGGGAGTGGTGGTGGGAGGTTGACGACGTCCTCGTCGGCAGCACCGTCAACTGTGAGCCGGTCAACGCCGGTCTGGTCGTCGGCAACGTGACCGACGCCAACACCGACGAGGGTCTGGCGGGCGCGACCGTGGCACGCGACGGTTCCGACCAGAGCGTGACGACCATGGAGACGCCGGACGACCCGGGTCAGAGTGACGGGTTCTACTGGATGGTGTCGACCGACACCGGTGCGCAGTCGCTCACGGCGTCGGCCGACCAGTACAACTCCAAGACCGCCAGTGTCGACATCGCAGCCGACTCGGCCACCGAGGCCGACTTCGCGCTCGGTGCCGGTCTGCTGACGGTCGACAAGCAGAGTGTGGAAGCCACGGTGCCGATGAACGGGACCGCGACTCGTACCTTCACGGTCACCAACGAGGGCAGCGCCCCCGTGGAGATGTCGCTGGGTACCGGTGGAGGCGGGTTCGTCATGCTGGGTGGTAGCGGCTCGACCGCCGCGTCGTCGCTCCGGCACACCGATGGTCTGGCCGCGGCCGCTCGCGATGCGCAGGCCTCCGGGTCGACATCGGCGTCGATCGACAAGGGTCAGGGACCGTCGTGGAGCTCGGCCAACGGCGCGGCTCCGAACCCCGGAAAGTCGGTGACTCCGGCCCTGCCGAAGACGCCGGCCGACGAGGTGACGATCACGCACTCGGTGTCGCAGGAGATCATCCAGGGCAACTCGGTCTCCTGTAACAGCGGTCTGGGCAACGCCGAGAACGGCTTCCTGCGGACCTTCACGCTCGAGGACTTCGACATCACCAGTGACTTCAACGTCACGTCGGTGTCCTTCGGCGTGGAGTCGGCGACGGTGGCGCAGCCGCTCTCGGTCAAGCTCTACACGCTCGAGGGCAACGACGTCGTCTACGCGAACATGACGCCCATCGGCAGCGCGGACGTCACGTTGCAGCCGCAGGACCTGAGCATCGTCTCAGTGCCGGTCGAAGGTACGGCGCCGGCCGGATCGACCCTCGTGGTCGAGCTCGACTCGCCGAACCTGCAGGACATCGGAGGCTTCTTCTTCCCGGGTTCGAACAACCTCGGGCAGACCGGGCCGACGTACCTGCGGTCTGCGACCTGTGGCGTGCCCGACCCGACGCCCACCGGCGACCTCGGCTTCCCGGGCATGCACCTGGTCATGAACGTGACCGGTGAGACCGGAAGCAGTGTTCCGTGGATGTCGGTGACGCCCGAGACCGCGACGCTCGACCCCGGTCAGAGCGCTGAGGTCACGGTCGGCATGGACGCGCACGTCGACCAGCCCGGCGCCTACACCGGCCGGGTGAACATCGCCGAGAACACGCCGTACAGCGTGGCTCCGGTCGGAGTGACGATGAACGTCACGCCACCGGCCTCATGGGCCAAGCTGACCGGCACGGTGACCGGCAACGAGTGCGACGGCACCTCGGGTCCGTTGGACGAAGCGACGGTCCAGGTGGACGACCTCACGTTGTTCACCAACGAGAACGGCCAGTACGCGTGGTGGCTTGACGCGAGCGCGATGCCGTACAACATGATCGTCGCCAAGGACGGCTACCAGCCGAAGACCAGCACCGCGAAGCTCGTCAGGGGCAAGACGCTGACGAAGAACTTCGCACTGCAGAAGACGGGGTGTGCCGCTGGCTAGCTGACCACTGTCCGAACGAGGTATTGGCCGGCCCGTCCCGACGCGTTCGGGGCGGGCCGGCCGCTGTCTGTGGACGGTGCTGTTATCGGCGGCGGAGGGAGGCGGCGACGCCGGCCAGTCCGGCCACGATGAGAAGGGACGGCGTCAGCCAGCCGATGTCGGCGATCGAGAGGTCGCCATGGTCCACGCCGAGCCAGATCCCGAAGACACCGAGGAAGATCACCGCGGCGACCAGACTGACGACGTCGAGCGGATGGCGCTTCATGCGCGGGTCACCTCGATCTGTCCGAGCGATCCGTCGATGTCGATCCGGAGGTTGGGATCGGGGCCGTCGGGATCGGTGTACTGCGTGCTCGCGTCGGCCCCGTTGGCCTCGCGGTCGAAGACCCGTACGTCACCGGCGTTGAGGTCGGCGAACACGGTGACGTCGAGGTTTCTCGGAACGATCACCCGGGTCTGGCCGAGGCCGGTCTCGAGGTGGATCGTCTTGCCGTCGAGCGCTTCGAGATCGGTCACGCGGGTCAGGTCGAGCCGGATCTGGCCGGCGCCCATCTGGTACGACGAGCGCACGTCGGCCGCATTGGTCGGTGCCTCGTTGATCTCGCCGAACTTCCACACCGGCAGCTGCGAAACGGCGATCAGCACGACGGTCAGCACAACGCCGACCGGGATCAGCGCCCGGCCGTTACCCCACCAGGTGCCGACCAGCATGCCGGCTCCGGCGACCGCGATGCCGGTGGCCAGATAGATCGGGCCGTTGACGTCGGTTATCGTCTGGTCGATGAGCCACAGCAGGCCCATCGCCACCACCAGGGTGGCCAGGGTGAGCCAGGTCAGCGTGGGATCGAAGCGCCGCTTCGGCGGCGGCGGGCTCGGTGGCGGTCCAGCCGGAGTCGGGGCCGGCGGTGGCAGCGGCGGCGGTGGTTCGCCGGTCTGCTCGGCGGGTGGCGCGCCGGCCGGTGCGTTCGGTGGCGGGACCATCGGCAGCCGGGTGGTCTGCTCCTCGCCCTCGCCGGCCGGCAGCATCGCGGTGGTGCTCGACATCGCCGTGGTCGAGCCGGCGCCGGGACCCGTGGCGTCCGCCGCCGTCGGCGATTGCGGGATCGGCGTTGTCGGCTCTGTCCCAGGCGGCGGCGGCGGTGGCGGTGCGCCGGGAGCGGTCGTCGTGGACCCGGCCGGTGGTGTGGTGGGCGCGGTCGGAGCTGCGGGCTGGGCCGAGCCCGACGAGCGTGGCCGGGCCAGCACCCAGATCAGCACGGCCAGGCCCAGCAACGGGAAGGGGCCGATCCAGCCCCAGTCGAACCAGGGACCCGATCCGACCACCGCCGCGACCGCGATCACGCCGGCGACGATCCAGCCGAGCATTCGTACTCGCGGGCCGGCCGGCAGGTGGGACTCGAGCATGCTCTGGTCCGAACCCTCCTCGGGGGCGAGCAACCAGGCCGCGCCGTAGAGCACGATCCCGACGCCGCCGACCACGGTGAGGGCGGCCATGATGACGCGGACGACAACGGGATCGACGTTGAGATAGCGGGCCAGACCGCCACACACCCCGGCGATGTAGCGGTCGTCGCGGCTGCGCCGCATCTGGGTCGGTGCGGTGCGTAGCTTGCCCGGCTCGAAGCCGCCCGCGTCCGCGGAGGATGTTTCGCTCATGCCCCTATCGTGGCCGCGCCGGCCGCGATGCGACATCGGGGAACGCCCTGAACCCGCCGGTCAGCGCCCCGGGCAGCCCTGAGACGGCCTCAGGGTGCGTCCCGGGTGGTCGCCGATGGCGCCGAGCCTGCCGAAGTGTGACGATCGAACCGATGACACCAGCACACCCTGTGGCCGCTGCGGCGGCGTCGGGCCGGACGGCCAAACCGTCGCGGCCGGTTCGGCGTGCGTACCGGCCGGTCCAGGGCCGGATGGCCGGCGGCGTCGCAGCAGGACTCGCCGATCACTTCGGCATCGACGTCTTCTGGGTACGGCTGGCCTTCGTCATCGGCACCTGGGTGAACGGCTTCGGCGTACTCGTCTACATCGCGCTGTGGCGGCTGCTTCCGCAGGGCGATCCCGACGACGCGACCCAGCCCGCCGGACTGGCATCGGCGACCCGGCGCGGCCTGCGTACGCCGGGTCGGACCTCGCGGCTGCCCGGCGGCGACATCGGTCAGACCCTGGCGCTGATCGTGCTCGGCCTCGGCGTCCTGCTGTTGCAGGAGCAGTTGGGCTGGGGCCTCGCGAGCGGACTGCTGTGGCCCTTGATGATCGCGATCGCGGGCCTGGCGCTGCTGTGGCGGCAGGCCGACGAGGCGCAGCGGCAGCGGTGGGCCGGCACGTCGCCGGACGTGCCTATCCTCGGACTGCTGCTCGGCGGCGGTGGATGGGCGGCGGTGATCCGGCTCGGCCTGGGCGCGGTGCTGCTGGCCACCGCGGTCGGCTTCTTCGTTGCCCAGTCGCAGGGGGCCGAGGCGCTCGGCTCGGTCGCGATCGCCACCGTGCTGGCCCTGCTCGGCCTCGGCCTGCTGCTCGGGCCGTGGATCCATCGGCTCAGTCGCGATCTGGCCGCCGAGCGCCGCGAGCGGGTGCGGTCCCAGGAGCGGGCCGACATGGCGGCACACCTGCACGACTCGGTGCTGCAGACGCTGGCCCTGTTGCAGCGGCATGCCGGCGATGCTCGTACCGTCGCCAAGCTCGCTCGTCGCCAGGAGCGCGAGCTGCGTGAGTGGCTGTATGCCGACTCGAGTCCGTCCGGCGAGACGCTGCGCGCGGCGCTGACGGCGGTCGCGAACGAGGTCGAGGACATGCACGACGTCACCGTCGAGGTGGTAGGCGTCGGCGAAGTCCCGATGGATGACACCCTGGCGGCCATGGTGCGAGCCGCCCGCGAGGCAATGGTCAACGCGGCCAAGCACTCGGGCGCCGACCACGTCGACGTCTACGCCGAGACGGCCGGCCCGAAGGTCGAGGTCTTCGTACGCGACCGTGGCGCGGGCTTCGACCCGGACGCGATCCCGGACGGACGGCTCGGCGTACGCGAGTCGATCCTCGGCCGGATGCAGCGGCACGGCGGGTCCGCGAGCATCCGCAGCGGACCGGGCGAGGGGACCGAGGTGCGGCTTTCGATGACAATGCAGGAACGAGACGAGGAGAGTGCGCGATGAAGTCGCCACTGACCGTGGTGATCGTCGACGACCACCAGATGTTCCGGACCGGAGTCCGGTCCGAGCTCGGCGGCTCGGTCACCATCGTCGGTGAGGCCGAGGACGTCGACAGTGCGGTCTCGGTCATCGCCGAGACCGGCCCCGACGTCGTGCTGCTCGACGTCCATCTGCCCGGCGGTGGTGGCGCCGAGGTGGTGCGCCGAGTACATCAGCGGACGCCGGACCAGAAGTTCCTCGCCCTGTCGGTGAGCGACGCCGCCGAGGACGTGATCGGCGTGATCCGGGCCGGCGCCCGTGGCTATGTCACCAAGAACATCACCGGGCCGGAGCTGGTCGATGCGATCCGCCGGGTGGCCGACGGCGACGCGGTCTTCTCGCCGCGACTGGCCGGCTTCGTGCTCGACGCCTTCGCCGGCACGATCGAGGTGGCCCAGGTCGACGAGGACCTCGACCGGCTGACCGAGCGCGAACGAGAAGTGATGCGCCTGATCGCCCGCGGCTATGCGTACAAGGAAGTCGCCAAGGAGCTGTTCATCTCGATCAAGACGGTCGAGACCCACGTGTCGAGCGTCCTGCGCAAGCTGCAGCTGTCCAGCCGGCACGAGCTGACCCGGTGGGCCAGCGACCGCCGGCTGATCTGACCGGGCAGCAGCGGCGGATCGTACTCCTACGCCGTGTAGTAGCGTGCCGCCGTGGACTTCCTGGAGAAGCTGCTGCTGTTCCTCCACCTGATCGGCATGGCCGCCGTCGTCGGCGGTGCGCTGGTCCAGGTCGCGAGCTCGCCGCGTCGGATCACGATGGGGATCCTGCACGGCGGACTGACCCAGGTGGTGACCGGCATCTTGCTGGTCGGAGTCCTGGAGGCCGACGACGAGGACGTCAACCACGCGAAGATCGGGGTCAAGCTCGTCGTCGCACTGGTGATCGTGGCGCTGGCCTGGATCTATCGGCGGCGTGAGTCGGTGTCGAACGCGGTGTACTTCAGCATCCTCGCCCTGGCGCTGGGTAACGTCGCCATCGCGGTCTTCTGGACATAACGACCGATCGTTGCCATCTGGGTCGTCGCCGGGACGTTCTGTAGCTGCCGTTGACAACGACAGATGAACTGAAGATGAGCATTTGCGGGGCCACGCTCTCGACGAACCGTACGGGTGTTAGCGTCGCGCGTTGGTTCTAGATGACGCCTGAATCTAGATGACACCGCCTCGGGAAAAGATGTCATGCCGCTGCCTGATCTCTATCTCGTCGGCGCTCCGAAAGCGGGGACGACGACTGTTGCGCGCTGGCTCAGCGCCCATCCCGACGTCTATTGGTCGGTGCCGAAGGAGCCCTACTACTGGGCGTCGGACTACCCGCGGGTGCGCGCCCACTACGGCTTCGACACCCGGGCGGCGTACGAGCGGCTCTACTCCTCCGAATTGGCCGCGCGGACGCGGTTCCGAGGCGACGGCTCGACCACCTATCTCTACTCCGAGAGCGCCGTCCCGGCGATCTGCGCGGCGGTGCCGGACGCGCGGTTCCTGGTCTGCGTCCGCAACCCGGTCGACCTGGTCATCTCCTATCACCGTACGCAGCTGACCGCGCTCAACGAGGACGAGCCGGACTTCGCCATGGCCTGGCACCGGCATCTGGACGGGGGTCTGCCGAACACCGACCCGCTCGACGCGAAGCTGGTCGACTACGCCCTGGTCGGCGGCGTCGGGGACGCGATGGAGCGGCTGCTTCGTGTCGTTCCCCGGGATCGGGTCCATGTGGTGGTGTTCAACGATCTGGCCCGTGATCCGGCCCGGACCTGGCTGGCATTGGCGGACTTCGTGGGGATCGACCCGGCCCACGTGCCGACCTTCGCCGCGACCAACCGGAGCGACAAGGCCGCCCGCTGGCCGACACTCCGGCGGCTGACCCACCGGCCGCCGACCGCGCTCCAGCCGGGTGTACGGCGGCTGCGCCAGTGGTCGCGCACCACCCGTACCCCCGGGGTGGCGACGCTCAAACGGCAGATGTGGCGTCCCGAGTCGCGCCCGGCGGTGGGTGCGCAGGAGCGCCATGAGCTGGCCGACTACTTCAAGGCCGATGTCGGGCTGCTGTCGGAGATCCTGGACCGCGATCTCAGTCACTGGTCGGCGTGATCCGGGCGAACCGCCCCGTCCATAGCCCTACGAACCGGTCGGTCCGGTCGCGCCGCCGCGACGTTGTCGTCGTGGCCTCGTAGGCTGGATGCCGAGATGGAATCCCAGACCGCGACGCTGTTTCCCGTGCCCGAATCCACGACCGAGCCAGACTCCGAGGCGGAGCGACCGAGGCGACGCCAGATCACCCCGGAGTCGCTGCTGGACGATCTCAACGACGCGCAGCGCGCTGCCGTCGTCCATGAGGGCGGCCCGTTGCTGGTCGTGGCGGGAGCGGGTTCCGGCAAGACCCGGGTGCTGACCCGCCGGATCGCCTGGCTGATCTCGCAGCGCAACGCCCATCCCGGGTCGATCCTCGCCATCACCTTTACCAACAAGGCGGCCGGCGAGATGCGGCAGCGGGTGGCCGACCTGATCGGGCGCCGGGCCCGGATCATGTGGGTGTCGACGTTCCACTCGTCCTGCGTGCGGATCCTGCGTCGCGAGATCACCCGATTCGGCTACACCTCGTCGTTCTCGATCTACGACGACGTCGACTCGCGACGGCTGATGACGCTGGTCTGCCGTGAGCTCGACCTCGACCCCAAGCGCTACAACCCGCGAGCCATCCTGAACTGGATCAGCAACCACAAGAACGAGCTGCACGACCACGAGACCGCCGCCGCGCAGGCGAGCAACAACCTCGAGCAGACCTATGCGGAGGCCTACACGGAGTACCAGCGCCGGCTCCGCGACGCCAATGCGCTCGACTTCGACGACCTGATCATGACCACGGTCCAACTCATGCAGTCGTTCCCCGAGGTGCGCGAGACCTACCGGCGTCGTTTCCGGCACGTGCTGGTCGACGAGTACCAGGACACCAACCACGCGCAGTACGTCCTGGTCCGCGAGCTGTGCGCGCCGACGAAGGGGCGAGACGACGCGGTCGAGCCGGCCGAGCTGATGGTGGTCGGCGACTCCGACCAGTCGATCTATGCCTTCCGGGGCGCCAACATCCGCAACATCCTGGAGTTCGAGAAGGACTTCCCCAACGCCAGCACCGTGTTGCTGGAGCAGAACTACCGGTCGACGCAGACGATCCTCAACACCGCCAACGCGCTGATCGCCCGCAACGCCGGCCGCAAGCCGAAGCGGTTGTGGTCCGACGCGGGCGACGGCGAGCGCCTCGTGGGCTACGTCGCGGAGGACGAGCACGCCGAGGCGCAGTTCGTCGCCGAGGAGGTCGACCGACTGTCCGACGAGAAGGCGGCCAAACCGAGCGACATCGCCGTGTTCTATCGCACCAACGCTCAAAGCCGGGTCTTCGAGGAAGTCTTCATTCGCGTCGGGCTGCCCTACAAGGTGGTCGGCGGCGTCCGGTTCTACGAGCGCAAGGAGATCAAGGACGCGCTGGCCTATCTCAAGGTCCTGGTCAACCCCGACGACGAGGTGTCACTGCGCCGGATCCTCAACGTGCCGAAGCGAGGCATCGGGGACCGGGCCGAGGCCTGCGTCGAGGCGTACGCCCAGCGCGAGCGCATGTCGTTCTGGTCCGCGTTGCGCCGGGCCGACGAGGCGCCGGGCGTCGCGACCCGCTCGCTGACCTGCATCCAGGGCTTCGTCGCGATCATGGAGGAGCTGCAGCAGATGGTGGCCGCGGGGGAGCCGGCCGACGTCGTGCTCGAGGCGGCCCTGTCGCGCAGCGGCTACCAGGAGGATCTCGAACGCTCCCACGACCCGCAGGACGAGTCGCGGCTGGAGAACCTCGCCGAGCTGGTCGCCGTGGCCCGAGAGTTCGTCGGCGACGCGGCGGACACCGTGCCGGCCGACGAGGAGGGGCTGCAGCCGGGATCGCTCGGTGCCTTCCTGGAGCGGGTGGCGCTGGTCGCCGACGCCGACCAGATCCCCGACAAGGACTCCGACAGCGACGGCGTGGTCACCCTGATGACGCTGCACACCGCCAAGGGACTGGAGTTCCCGGTCGTCTTCCTCACCGGGCTGGAGGACTCGGTCTTCCCCCACGCGCGGTCGATGGACGACCCGAAGGAGATGGAGGAGGAGCGCCGGCTCGCCTACGTCGGAGTGACCCGCGCGATGCAGCGGCTCTACGTCTCGCGCGCCGTCGTCCGCTCGGCGTGGGGAGCGCCGATGCACAACCCTGCCTCGCGGTTCCTCGACGACCTGCCGGAGGACCTGGTCGACTGGCGACGCACCGAAGCGGACGGCACCCGCTGGACCGGCGTCTCGACTGGAATCTCAACGGGCGTACGCCAGGCGTCGTCGTCTCGCACCCTGCCGAGCCGGCGGACGGCCAACCGCCGGCCGGTGCCGAGTCTGTCGCCCGGCGACCGCGTGGTGCACGACAGCTTCGGCATGGGCACCGTGGTCTCGCTACAGGGCAGTGGCGAGCAGGCGGTGGCGGCGATCGACTTCGGCTCCGAAGGCGTCAAGCGGCTGCTGCTGCGCTACGCGCCGGTGGAGAAGCTCTGAGCGAGACCGCTCGACCCGCTAGGCGAAACCGCGGAGGGTCAGGGCTGAACGCCGTGGTTGACCAGCGCGGTGTAGGGGTCGATGTCCTGGCCGTCATCGGTGCCGTCGGGGATCCGGACCTCGAGGTGGAGGTGCGGGCCGGTGACGTTGCCGGTGGCACCGACGTAGCCGATCAGCTGGCCCGGGTCGATCTCCTCGCCGACGGACACGACGTAGGACGTCTGGTGTGCGTACCAGATCTGGGTGCCGTCATCGAGCTCGGTCTTGACCAGGTTGCCGTAGGCCGAGTCGTAGGTGGTCTCGATGACGGTGCAGTGGGCGACCGACACGATCCTGGTGCCCTCAGGAGCGGAGAAGTCCAGCCCGGTGTGGTAGGTCGCCCACAGGTAGCTGGTCTCGCCCCAGCCGGCGCTCAGGGTGTAGCCGACGACCGGAAGCACCCACTGGTTGGCCTTGATCTCCGCGGACAGCTTCTCGGACTGCTTGGCGAGGTCGGCCAGCGCCTGATTGCGCTGGCGCACCTGCATCCGGGCCTGGCGCTGGAGCGTCTCACGGTCGACACTGCGGCTGACGAGCACGCCACCGCCGCGGGCGTAGGTCGGGCCCGGCTGCGCGGTCAGTTGGGTCGTGGCCGCGTCGGTCGTGGTGTCGGTGCCGCCGCTGTTGGACGAGAGCATGACCGCGCCGCCGCCGGCGATGACCAGCGCCGTGGCGCCGAGCACTGCGGGCGTCGGAATCAGGCTGCTGCGACGGGTCGCACGACGCGAGCCGGGCTTGCAGTGACGGGCGGCGGAAGGGCCCCTGTTAGCGGAGCGTTCTCCTCCAACACTCTCCGTGTCGAGTTTCACGGCGGGAACATCTGCGCGTCGCTTCGGAGCGGGACGCGGCACCGAGAAACCTCCTGTTGGCGAACACGGACTCGGCGACCATATCGGATCGCAAAGTGAAAGCAAACAACAAGTACGGGGCGTACTTGGTGCCTCACACACGGCTACGAAGCCGGTCCGTTATGTCGGGAGATCACCACTGTTTCATCGGCTAGATTTCCCGATGAGACAAGACATTCACGCGTGACGAGGGAGCTGCATCGATGCCGAAGCGAATCGTGGTGGCCAAGCCGGGTCTGGACGGCCACGACCGTGGTGCGAAGGTCGTCGCCCGAGCGCTGCGCGATGCCGGCAACGAGGTCATCTACACCGGTCTGCACCAAACGCCGGAACAGATCGTCGACACCGCGATCCAGGAGGACGCCGACGCGATCGGGCTCTCGGTGCTGTCCGGCGCGCACATGACGCTGTTCGCCAAGGTGCTCAGCCTGCTCGACGACCGCGACGCCCGCGACATCGTCGTGTTCGGCGGCGGGATCATCCCCGACGACGACATCCCGGTGCTCGAGAAGTCGGGCGTCGCCAAGGTCTTCACGCCGGGCGCGACGACGACCGAGATCGCCGACTGGGTGCGCGACCACGTCCGCGATACGTCCGACGTGTGAGTTCCGGCGTTAGAGCAGGGCAGGGAGTCTGGCGGCGAGCAGCTCGTAGTCGCGCGGCGCGTTGTAGGCATGCGCGGACAGCCTGAGGTACCTGCGGTCGCCGTGCGCCGTCACGGTGAGTGAGGCGCCGATCTCCTGAGCGGCCCGGGCCTTGAACGCATCGCCGGCCGCATAGTCGCCGCTCGGCCATGACACCGGGAGCTCGACCAGCCGCATCGTCGGTGCCGGCCTCGCCACGTCCGGCGGCTTCGTGCCGACCGACTTCGCGACCTGGGCGGCGGCCTCGTCCAGCATCGCGGACAGCTCGGCCCGCCGGCGCGGCCAGTCGAGCTCGGCCAGCACGTCCAGCGACACCGGTGCGGCCACCCAGCCGACGTAGTCGTCGGTCGCCTGCCAGTCGAACCGCGCCGGCATCGGGTCGTGCTCGGCCCATGAGGCGATCAGCGGCAGGGTTCGCGACCGCCAGCGTTCGGCGACGGTGAGAGCCGCGGTGCCGCGTGGTGCACACGGCCATTTGTGGAAGTTGCCGGTCCAGAAGTCCGCGCCGTCGACGACCGGCTCGTCCAGCAGGCCGGGTGCATGGGCGCCGTCGACGATCACGGGTACGCCGGCCCGTCGGCACAGCGCGAGGACCTCGGCCGCCGGGAACACCGCCGCCGTCTCGGAGCTGATCTGGTCGACGATGACCACCGCCGTCCGCTCGTCCACGGTGGCCGCGAAGGCGTCGATCGCCTCGTCGGCGGTCGCCTCGAGGGGCACGGCCACGGTGACCACCTCGGCCCCGCGCAGTCGCGCGATCCGTTCGGCGGCGATCCGCACCGCTCCGTACACGTGGTCGGTGAGGACGATCCGGCCGCCCTCGGCGATCGGCACCGTCGACAGCGCGACGGTGATGCCGGCGCTCGCGTTCCGGACCATCACCAGCCCGTCCGGATCGGTCCGGAGATAGCCTGCGAGGGCCCGGCGACTGGACGCCAACCGATCCGACAGCCGGCGAAACCACGCCATCGGGTCCGCCTCGGTCTCGGCTCGCAGGGCGGCCGCGGTCTCCTGCGTTCGTCGCGGTACGGCGCCGAAGGATCCGTGGTTGACGTGGAGTACGGCCGGGTCGAGCGTCCACAGGTCCGGTCGCGCGGGCAGCGACTGTGTCATGGACCCACGCTATGCGGCCGGTCAGAATCGGTGCGGCAGAACTGACGATCGACGGACGGACGGTGAGTCACGGTGGTGACGGCGATTCCGAGCGACCTGCCGCAGCAGATGGCCGAGCGACTGCCCGCCATGCTCGCCGACCTCGAGACGCTGGTGCGCTGCGAGTCGCCGTCGGCCGACCTGGCAGCGGTCGCCGAGAGCGCCGGCGTCGTGGCGAGCGTAGGAACGGCGCGGCTCGGCGTCGAGCCGGAGCGGATCGTCGTCGACGGGTGCACCCATCTGCGCTGGCGACTGGGATCGGGACCCGCCGAGGTGCTCGTGCTCGGGCATCACGACACGGTCTGGCCGATCGGCACGCTGCTGACACATCCGTTCGACGTGTCCGACGGCGTGCTTCGCGGGCCGGGCTGCTTCGACATGAAGGCCGGCCTGGTCATGGCCTTCCACGCGCTGGCGTCGCTCGACGACGCGTCGGGCGTGACCGTCCTCGTGACCGGCGACGAGGAGCTCGGATCGCCGACCTCACGATCCCTGATCGAGGCCGAGGCGACCGGCTGCCGGGCGGCGTTGGTGCTGGAGGCATCGGCGGACGGCGGCGCGCTCAAGACCGAGCGCAAGGGGGTGTCCCGCTATGACGTCGGGATCCTGGGCAAGGCCGCGCACTCCGGCCTCGAGCCCGAGCGCGGAGTGAACGCGTCGGTCGAGCTGGCCCACCAGGTGATCGCGGTCAATGCGCTGTCGGATCCGGCCAAGGGTACGACCGTCGTACCGACCGCGATGTCGGCCGGCACGACGGCGAACACGGTGCCCGCGGCCGGGACGTTCGCCGTCGACGCCCGGGTCCGCACCTCCGAGGAGCAGGACCGGGTCGACGAGGCGATGCGGGCACTGCGGCCGGTGCTCCCCGGCGCGAACCTCGAGGTGACCGGCGGGCCGAACCGGCCGCCGCTGCAGGAGTCGGCGTCCCGGGACCTCTTCCATCGCACCGCCCGGATCGCCGACCGGCTCGGCCTGACGCCGCTCACACCGGCGGCGGTCGGCGGCGGCTCGGACGGCAACCTGACGGCCGGGGTCGGCACCCCCACTCTGGACGGTCTCGGCGCGGTCGGGGGCGGCGCCCATGCCGATCACGAACACGTCCTGGTCGCCGCCCTGCCGGAGCGGACGGCGCTGCTCGCCGCCCTCCTACACGACCTGCTCGACGAGGCGGGTCGTCCCTAGTCACCAAAGTCCGGGGCGGCTCTCGTCCCGGCCCACCATGACGGATCGCGCCGTCGCAGGGAGCATGGAGCCATGGCCAAGCTGACCGGGGTCGAGCTGCGGCGGATCCGGATGCCGCTGGTCGCACCGTTCCGTACCTCCTTCGGCAGCGAGCTCGAGCGGGACGTGCTGCTGCTCCGGGTCGTACTCGACGACAGCGAGGGCTGGGGGGAGTGCGTCGCGGGCTCGGATCCGCTGTACTCGGCGGAGTACGTCGAGGCCGCGGCCGATGTCCTGCGACGGTTCTTCATCCCGGCCGTCGCCGAGTGCCAGGACCTCGATGCCCACCAGGTGTCGCGGACGTTGGCCCGGTTCAAGGGCCATCCGATGGCGAAGGCCGCACTAGAGATGGGCGTGCTCGACGCCGAGCTCCGCCATCGCGACACGTCGCTCGCGCGCGAGCTCGGGGCGGTGCGCGATCAGGTCGATTGCGGGGTCTCGGTCGGCATCATGGACTCGATCCCTCAGCTTCTCGACGCGGTCACCGGCTACCTCGACGAGGGCTACCTGCGGATCAAGCTCAAGATCGAGCCGGGCTGGGACGTCGAGCCGGTCCGCGTCGTGCGCGAGACCTTCGGCGACGAGATCCTGCTCCAGGTCGACGCGAACACGGCGTACGAGCTGTCTGACGCTCGGCAGCTGGCCAAGCTGGACGACTTCGACCTGCTCCTGATCGAGCAGCCGATGGACGAGGACGACGTGCTCGGCCACGCCGAGCTCGCCAAGCGGCTGCGTACTCCGATCTGCCTCGACGAGTCGATCACGTCGGCCCGGTCCGCGGCGGCGGCCATCACGCTCGGCGCCTGCCAGATCGTCAACGTCAAGCCCGGCCGGGTCGGGGGCTATCTGGAGGCGCGCCGGATCCACGACGTGTGCCAGGCCCACGGCGTCCCGGTGTGGTGCGGAGGCATGCTCGAGACCGGCATCGGCCGGGCGGCCAACGTCGCACTCGCCGCCATGCCGGGGTTCACGCTGCCGGGCGACACGTCGGCATCGAGTCGCTACTACCACCGGGACGTCACGGCGCCGTTCGAGCTGGACGAGGGCCAGCTGTCGGTGCCGACCGGGCCCGGCATCGGGGTCGAGCCGATCCCGGCCGAGCTCGACGCCGTCACCGAGCAGACCGAGTGGATCGCGCTCTGATGCCCGCCGACGAGGCACAGCTGGGGGCCGCGGTCGAGTCGGCCGCAGTCGATGCCGGTGCCGAGGTCTACGCCCACGCGATCGACATCGACTCTGGTCAGGAGATCGGGCTGCGGCCCGACGAGCCGGTCGTCGCCGCGTCGGTGTTCAAGGTCCCGGTGCTCACCGAGTACGTCCGGCAGGTGGCCGCCGGTGAGCTCCACCCGACCAGGCGGATCGTGATCCCCGCCGGCAGCGGCACCATCGGCGGCACCGGGCTGAGCGTCTTCGTCGACGACGCGGAGTGGTCGCTGCGCGACCTGGCGACGTCGATGATCTCGGTCAGCGACAACGCTGCGACCGACATCGTGCTCGGCATCGTCGGTCTCGACCGGGTCAACGCGACGATGGCCAAGCTCGGTCTCCCGGGGACGGTTCTGGTCACCGACTGTGCCGGGATCTTCGCCTCGATGGCCGCGGACTTCGACATCGACGACGTGACCGGGATCGAGGAGGCGATGGCCGCCGGGCCGGGCCGGGTGGCCACGCTGTCGGCCTGTCGCCCGGCGTGCACCAATCGGACGACGCCGACGGAGTCCACGACGCTGCTGCGGTTGCTGTGGACCGACCGAGCCGCCGATCCGGATGCCTGCACGGAGGCCCGCCGGATCCTCGGCCGTCAGGTCTGGCCGCACCGTCTGACCTCCGGCTTCCCCAACGACGACGTCCAGGTCAGCGGCAAGACCGGGACCCTCGGCGTCGTACGCAATGAGATCGGCGTCGTGGAGGGTCCCGACGACCGTCGCTTCGCGGTCGCGGTGTTCCTGCGGACCGAGCGGATCGACTTCCATCAGCCGGCCGCCGACGCCCTCATCGGTACGGTGGGGCGACTGCTCGTCGAGCAGCTTGCCGCCCGCTGACAGGAGCCGTCGCCATGTCCGATCTGCTGATCAGCGACGTCCGCGTCTTCGACAGCGAGGCGGGCGAGTTGCGCGACGGACCCGTCCGCGTCGTCGGCGGCGTCATCGAGTCGATCGGCGCCGCGCCCCCGGCCGCCTACGACGGGCCGACCCTCGATGGTGCCGGCGGCACGGTGATCCCGGGCCTGATCGACGCGCACTTCCATGCGTACGGCTTCGCCACCGACGCCCAGACACTCGAGTCGCGTCCGCTCAGCTACGTCGCGCTGGCGGCGGCCCGCCGACTGGGCCGGGCGCTCCGGCGCGGATTCACCACGGTCCGCGACGTCGCCGGCGGCGATCCGGGCCTGGCAGCGGCGATCGCGGAGGGCCTGCTGCCGTCGCCGCGCTACCTCTACACTGGTCCCGGCCTGAGCCAGACCGGCGGCCACGGCGATCCGCGACCGGCCGAGGAGCCCGGCGGCTGTGCATGCGGTGGCATCAGCGTCGAGGTGGTCGACGGTGTCGACGCGCTTCGGGTCGCGGTGCGCGATCGATTCCGGCGCGGCGCCCACGCGATCAAGATCATGGCCTCCGGCGGAGTCATCTCGCCGACCGATCCGATCCGGCCGCCGCAGTACTCCGCCGAGGAGATCCGGGTCGTGACCGACGAGGCGACCAGGCGGGGCAGCTACGTCGCGGCCCACTCGTACTCGCCGGAGGCGATCCGGCATGCGGTCGAGAACGGCGTCCGCAGCATTGAGCACGGCAACCTGCTGGACCAGCCGACCGCCGAGCTGATGGCCGAGCGCCATGCCTTCCTGGTCCCGACACTGGCGGCGTACGACTCTCTCGACCGGCTCGGTGTCGCGGCCGGCGTCTCGGCACGGTCGCTGGCCAAGAACGCCGAGGTCCTCGACGCCGGCCGCACCGCCGTCGAGCTGGCTCGGGCCGCCGGCGTGCCGATCGGGTTCGGCACCGATCTGATGGGCCGGCTCGAGTCCGAACAGCTGGTCGGGCTGCGGCTCCAGACCGAGGTCGAGGGCGTGGCGCGTGCATTGCATTCGGCCACCCGGGTCAACGCCACCTTGATCGGCCGGTCCGACCTCGGTGTCGTCGAGCCCGGCGCGGCCGCCGATCTGGTGCTGCTGCCCGGCGACGTGCTCGCCGATCCGTCCCTGCTGTGGGGCGAGTCGCGGACCGTGATCCAGGCCGGCGTCGTCGTCCCGGACGAGTGAGCGACGCCGATTCGTACCGGGCGACGATGACGGCCTTGGTCGGCGGTGCGAGCCTGAGGCATGCCTCGACGCCTTCGGATCGACGACCTCTACCGGATCGCGATGCCGCAGGAGCCAACGGTCGCGCCGGACGGCTCCGCCATCGTCTACGCGCTGCGCCGGGCCGACCGGGACTCCGACCGCGACGTCGTGACGCTCTGGCGGGTCGGCACCGACGGCACGTCGCCGCAACGACTCACCGCGGGACCGGCGGACAGTGCGCCGGCGTACTCACCGGACGGGACGCAGATCGCCTTCCTGCGCGCGGCCGATGGCGCTGCGCCGCAGATCTGGCTGCTCCCGGCGACCGGCGGTGAGGCGGAGCAGCTCACGACCCTGCCCCTCGGCGCCGGTGCGCCGGTGTGGAGTCCGGACGGCGACCGGATCGCGTTCAGCGCGGCCGTCGACCCCTCGGCGGCGGACCGCTCTGACGAGGAGCGGGCGGCCGCCCCGCTGGTCGCCGACCGCCTCGACTACGTGGCCGACGGCGCTGGTTTCACCGGAGCGCTCCGGGCCCACTTGCACGTCGTCGACCTGGCCGATCGCGACTGTGTTCAGATCACCGAGGGCTTCCGGCAGGCGGGCAGTCCGGCCTGGTCGCCGGACGGCTCGCGCCTCGCCTTCGTCGGCGAGGTCGACCTGGATGCGGACCTGTCCTTCCGCTCGGCGGCCTTCGTCGTGCCGGCCGACCAGGCCGGAGCCGATCCGGTGCTCGTCGGGCCGGACACCGGCATGGCCGGGACGGTCTCGTTCACGCCGGACGGGGCGCATCTGCTCGTCGTCGGCGCCCTCGACACCGCGCCGGGACATCTCGGACTGCTCCGGGTGCCGCTCGACGGCGGCGAGCCGCTCGACCTCGCGGCACCGCTCGATCGCAACGTGATGCCGGGGGCGCCGGGTTATCCGGGAGCGCTGCCGACTCCGACCAGGGACGGCAAGCGTGTGCTGTTCTGCGTCCGCGAGGCTGGGGTCAGCCACCTCTACTCCGTGGCCGCCGATGGCTCGACGCCACCGGATCGGCTGGTCGGCGAACCGGGCACGGCGATCGCCGGACTCGCGGTCGCGTCCCAGTCCGATGCGGTCGCCACCGTCCATGTGACCCCGACGTCGTACGGCGAGATCGTCATGGTCGGCTTCGACGGCTCGACGGACCCGCTGACGTCACACGGCGCCGACCTGGCCGATGATGTCGAGCTGTACGAGCCCGAGCCGCGTCGGTTCACCGCCCCGGACGGTCGAGACGTCCACGGCTGGGTGCTCGCCGACCCCGATCGGGACGGACCAGGCCCGCTGCTGCTGGACATCCACGGCGGACCGCACAACGCCTGGAGCGGCACGGCCGACCCGGTGCACCTCTATCACCAGGCCCTCGTCGAGGCCGGCTGGACCGTGCTGATGATCAACCCGCGCGGGAGCGACGGCTACGGTGCGGACTTCTACACCGCTGTTGTCGGTGCCTGGGGCGAGTCCGACGCGGCGGACTTCACCAGCGCGGTCGATGCTCTGGTGGCCGACGGCACCGCCGACCCGGATCGGCTGGCTGTGACCGGCTACAGCTACGGCGGCTACATGACCTGCTTCCTGACCAGCCGTGACGACCGCTTCGCGGCGGCCGTCGCCGGAGGCCCCGTGACCGACTTGGTCAGCGCGACGGGAACGTCGGACCTCGGGCACTACATGGCTATCGCGGAGTACGACGCCCTGCCGTGGACGGACCCGGAGCGGTTGGCCGCCCAGTCGCCGATGTCGCGGGTCGACCAGGTCCAGACGCCGACCCTGGTGCTGCACGGCCAGGCCGATGCCCGGTGCCCGATCGGGCAGGCGCAGCAATGGTTCGCCGCGCTGCGGGCCCGAGGCGTGCCGACCCGGCTGGTGATGTACCCGGACGCCTCGCACCTGTTCGTCCTCGCCGGCCGGCCGTCGCATCGCGTCGACTACAACGAGCGCCTGGTCGACTGGGTGCAGCGGTACGCCCCCGCGCGCTAGTCGCGCTAGTCGACGCGCGGCGTCGCCCGGAACCCGCTGTGCACGTAACGCGAGCCGTCCTCGAGCTCGTAGAACAGCACCGAGGCCCAGGACGCCTCCGCCTCGTGCTTGGTGGCGAACTGATGCTCGCCGACCGGGACCATCGGCGTCTCGTCGGTCCGCTCGTCCTCGGGCACCAGTTCGGCGATCAGCCCGGTCACAGTGGACTTGAGGACCAGCCCGCCGTCCTGCTCGACGACGTCGAGGTCGACACCGGACCGTGAGTAGCGCCCGACGTACGGCGCCAGGTCGATGCTGACCGGCTCCTCCGGCGGGGCGAACGGCGGCGGCATCGCGACGTCGGCGAGCTCCTCGAAGGCTTCGGCGAAGAGCTCGTGGTAGAGCCCCTGGGGGTCGCCGCCGTTGGTCAGCAGGCTGACCGCGAAGTCGCGCTCGGGCGACAGCCGGAGGAACGCCGCCTGGCCGATCGTGCCGCCGTCGTGGCCGATGACTCGGTGGCCGCCCCAGTCGAAGCGCATCCAGCCGAGCCCCCACGAGTCGGTCTCGGTCGGGTCGGGCAGCTCGATCTCCTGGCCCCTCATCGCGTTGACCGATGCGGTCGACAACACCTGGGTGCCGTCCGGGGCGACGCCGCCACTCAGATGCATCCGGGCGAAGGCGAGCACGTCGTGGACCCGGGCCGTGATCAGGCCGGCCGGTCCGGCGTTGCGGGGGAGGACCCAGTTGGGCGAGGCCTTCGGCTCGGTCCCGGGCTCACCCAGGTGGCCGACCGCGGCCCGGTGCACGATGGCCTCCTCGGGCAGCGTCACGGTGGCGGTGAGTCCCAGTGGCTCGATGATCCGCTCGCGCAGGGCCGCATCCCAGGTCTGGTCGGTGAGCACCTCGACGATCCGGCCGGCCACGATGAAACCGGAGTTGCAATAGGAGAAGGTCGCACCGACCGGATGGTTCTGCGCGGCCTCGGTCACCTTCTGGACGTACAACTCGATGCAGTCGTCACCGCGCCCGGTGTCGGTGAACAGGTCGCCGTCGAGTCCGCTGCTGTGGGTGAGCAGGTGGCGCACGGTGATCGCCTTGGTGACCTCGGGATCCGGCGTGCTGAACTCCGGCAGCACCTCGACCACCGGGGTGTCGAGCGTCAGCTTGCCCTCGTCGACCAGTTGCATGAGCAGCGTCGTCGTCCAGACCTTGCTGATCGACCCGATCTGGAACACCGAGTCGGGTGTGGCGTCCACCAGGGTCGTCTTGCTGAGCACGCCCGCGGCGACGTCGACGATCTGCCCGTCGCGAAGGATGCCCATCGCAGCGCCGGGCACCTTGTACTTCGCGATCGCGTCAGTGAGGCGCGCCCGCCAGTACGCGGTGTCGATCGAAGCCTTGCTGCTGCTCGCCATGACTCGTCCTTCCTGCCGTCCGACCTTCCGATCCCACTCTGCCGCGCCGTACCGGCGCCTGGCGCTGTACGGCGATCCGAAGCGGCCCGGCTTCGTTGGGCGCACCGAACGAACCATGACGGCTTGGGTCGCCCGCACCTAGAGCTCGGCCGGCGGTCGCATAGCGTCAGGGGCATGGACCCAGCCGCCCTGCATCGCGACGCCGTCGTCGTCGACACCCACAACGACCTGATCCTGCTGGTCGACCACTTCGACCAGCGGCAACAGCCCGGTCATTTCGCCGACTACTGGCTCCCCGAGCTTCGGGCCGGCGGCGTCGACGTCCAGGTGCTGCCGATCTGCCTCGAGGAGCAGTTCCAGTCCGAGGGCGGGCTGCGACGCACCCTGCTGCTCGTCGAGCGGATCCACCGGCTCGCCGCCGAGCACGCCGACGACGTGGCGCTGTGCCTGACCGCCGGCGACGTCGACGCGGCCGTCGCCGGCGGCCGGATCGCGCTGGTGATCGCGCTCGAGGGCGCGCACGGCATCGGCCAGGATCCGCAGCTGATCCACACCATGCAGCGGGTCGGCGTCCGCGTCGTGTCGCTGGCGCATCTCGGCCGGACCTTCCTCGCCGACGGCAGCCGTCTCGACGCCACCTCCCGCGGCGGCCTGACACCGGAGGGCATCGAGGTCTTCCAGGAGATGGAGCGGCTGGGCATCGTCTTCGACATCAGTCATCTCGGCATCGCCGGGGTCGAGGACGTCCTGAGCCTCGCGACCCGGCCGTTCCTCGCGACGCACTCGGCCTGCCTGGCGATCACCGACATCCACCGCAACATCGGTGACGAGCAGATCAAGCGGATCGCCGAGCTCGGCGGCGTGATCAACGTGGCGGCGGCGATCCCGTTCTTCATCGACCCCGAGCGACCGACCGCTGAGCGGGTTGTCGACCACATCGAGCACCTGATCGGGACGGTCGGCATCGACCATGTCGGGGTCGGCCCGGACTTCGTCGACGACTACTTCCAGCGGGTCTACGGCGGTTGGATCGTGGGCAAGGACATGAGTGAGGGCGACGTGCCGCGGGCGGAGATCGAGCGCCCGTCGGACCTGCCCAAGCTCACCGAGGCGATGGTGAAGCGTGGCCTGAGCGAGGCTGACATCCGCAAGATCCTCGGCGGCAACGTCCTGCGGGTGCTCCGCCAGGTGATGGGTATCCCGGCGGCCTAGCGCTCGACCAGGTACGGCCGGGCCAGGTCGGTGTTGTCGACAACGTACGTCGCGAGCGCCTCGGGATCGCAGTCGGCGAGGTAACGGCGCTGGCCCTCGACGTAGCGGTGATTGGCCGGATGCTCCGGATCGGCCGGAGCGCCGTCGCGAATGGCCATCCGGGCACACGACGTGACCAGGTCGACCCGGCAGAAGATCGACAGGTCCCACACGCCGGCCAGCTCGCGACGGTGCAGGAAGATGCCGTCGAAGAGCAGCACGGTCCCCGGCTCGACCGGGTGCTCCCGACGCGGCACCGCGGCGTCGCGGGTGTGGTCGAACACCGCCGGCACCACCGGCTCACCGGCGATCAGCGGATCGAGCAGCACCGACCGCAGGGACGGATAGTCGTAGGAGTCCCGGTAGTAGCCGTCGGGTGAGCCGCGGCCGCGGGCGTATCGCTCCGCCCGGGTGCGATGGAAGCCGTCCACACTGGCTCGCAGCACCCGTCGGCCAGCGGCCCGGATCGGCCCGGCGAGCTCGTCGGCCAGCATCGTCTTGCCGGCGCCGTCGACCCCGTCGATCCCGACCCGTCGTGGCCGATCGGGCGGCAGGGCGACGATCGCGTCCACCAGCCGGGCGAGCACCCTCCGCCGCTGTTCGGATGTCACGATGGAATCGCCGTCGGCCGACGTCACGGCCGGATCCTCCCACGAGAAAGCAGGTGACCATGTCCCAGCAGCGCGAGATCGTCGTCGTCGAACACGAGGTGGGTTGCCCGCTCGACCGGTTCGCGGACTGGCTCGACGGCGTGAACGTCCGCATGGTCCGCCCGTACCTCGGCGACCCGGTGCCGGAGTCCGTAGCCGAGGGACTGATCGTGCTCGGCGGGGAGATGTCGGCGTACGACGACGAGGTCGCGCCCTGGCTGCCCGCGGTCCGCGATCTGCTGCGGGCGGCGGTGCTCGACGAGGTGCCGACGCTCGGCATCTGCCTCGGTGCGCAACTGCTGGCTCTCGCCACCGGCGGCGACGTCCAGGTGGCGGCGCCCGGCGGTCGGGAGTCCGGCGTGATCGACGTGCGCTGGCACGCCGAGGCAGTCGTCGATCCACTGGTGAGCGGGCTGCCGGATCCGACCGCGGGCCCGAGCATGCACGCCGACGCGATCGTTCGGTTGCCGGACGGCGCGGTCTGGCTCGGGTCCAGCTCGGCCTATCCGAATCAGGCGTTCCGGCTGGGACCGGCCGCCTGGGGCGTGCAGTTCCATCCGGAGGTGTCGCTCGGGACCTTCCGCGGCTGGGCCGTCGACTTGCCCGAGGTCGACACCGAGGCCGTCACCGCGGAGTTCGTCGAGCGCGACGCCGACACCGTGGCCTGCGGTCGCGCCCTGGCCGAGCGGTTCAGCGCGATCGTCAACACCGCGGCTCCGCGGGCGGAGGCTCAGCTGCGTTCGTGAGCCCGGACGTGGTCGGCGATCAGGTCCGCCACCAGGTCCGGCCGCTGGACGGCCGCCCAGTGACCGGCGTCGATGTCGACCCGGGTCAGCTCGGGCACCGACTCGTCGAGGTGTGCGAAGACCTGCGGTACGACGTACTTGTCGTGCGTCGGCACGATCAGCTGCACCGGGACGCCGGTCTTGCCGGGTCGAGGGTGACGCATCCGATCCTGGATGTTGGCCCGGTAGAGATCGAGCCCGTTGGTGGCGTCCCGGGTGAAGGTGTCGCCCCAGTGCGAACCGTCACCGAGCCGCTCGACCTTGGCCAGCCGGCGCTGTAGCTGCGGGGTGGCCCGCCGCCACAGCTGCTCGGGGAGCCAGGGCAGCTGGAAGGCGTAGATGTACCACGAGTTCAGTCCCTGGCGTAGGAGCAGGTTGAGGTCGCGCTCGTTGCGAGCCCGCCGGAAGACGTGCGCCATGTGGTCCAGCGACGGTCCGCCGATCGAGGTGTACGACAGCAGCCGTCCCTGCAGTCGTACATCGGAGTCCTCGGTCGTGACTGCGTCCCACAGCTGGATCGAGCCCCAGTCGTGACCGACCAGGTGCACCCGGGCGTCGCGCCCGGCCACCTGGTCCATGACGGCGACCAGATCGTCGATCAGCCGCTCGATCCGGTAGCCGCGGCGGTCCGGTGGCGCGGTCGAGTGCCCGGCTCCGCGGACGTCGTAGGTGATCACGCGCAGGCCGTGCTGCTCGGCGAGCCGATCTGCCACCGGCTCCCACACGACCTGTGAGTCGGGGTAGCCGTGCACCAGGATCACCGTCGGCGCTCCCGGCTTCGGCCAGTCGCGGGCGGCCAGCGTGACGTCGGTCGAGGTGACGGACTGGGTCTCCATGGTCACGAGCATCTTGCCTCGGGCCCCGGTGGCAACTGCACCCGCGCGGAACCGGGCCTGGCCTCGCGTGGGACCCCGAACCCGAGACGTTAGGCTCCCCAAGGGATTTCCGGACCGATTCGCGAAGGACGGCAGCACCGTGGATTTGATGGAGTATCAGGCCAAGGAACTGTTCGCGAAACACGACGTTCCGCTGACTCCCGGCATCGTGGCCGAGACGGTCGACGAGGTCCGCGCCGCAGCCGAGCAGATCGGCGGCCGGGTCGTTGTCAAGGCTCAGGTCAAGGTCGGCGGCCGCGGCAAGGCCGGTGGCGTCAAGCTCGCGGCCGACCCGGACGAGGCCGCTGCGCGGGGCCGCGAGATCCTCGGAATGGACATCAAGGGCCACACCGTCCACCGGGTGCTCGTCGTCCCGGCCGTGGATATCGCCGAGGAGTACTACTTCTCCTTCCTGGTCGACCGGGCGAACCGGGCGTACTTGTGCATCGCGAGCGTCGAGGGCGGCGTCGAGATCGAGGAGGTCGCGCGGACCAACCCCGACGCGGTCGCCCAGATCCGGATCGACCCGGTCGCCGGCGTCGACGAGGCGAAGGCCCGCGAGATCGTGGCGACCGCGAAGTTCCCCGCCGAGCTGGCCGACCAGGCGACCGCGATGATCACCCGGCTCTGGGACTGCTTCGTCGCCGAGGACGCCTCGCTCGTAGAGGTCAACCCGCTGGGCCGGCTCGGCGACGGGCGGCTCGACGCGCTCGACGGCAAGGTCACCGTCGACGACAACGCGGGCTTCCGGCACCCCGATCATGCGGAGTATGTCGACCGCACCGCCGACGACCCGCTGGAGGCGGCCGCGAAGGAGAAGGACCTCAACTACGTCAAGCTCGACGGGACGGTCGGCATCATCGGCAACGGCGCCGGCCTCGTCATGAGCACGCTCGACGTGGTCGCGTACGCCGGTGAGGAGTTCGGCGGAGTACGGCCGGCGAACTTCCTCGACATCGGCGGCGGTGCCAGCGCCGAGGTGATGGCCAACGGGCTCGAGATCGTGCTCGGCGATCCGGACGTACGCGCGGTGTTCGTCAACGTCTTCGGCGGCATCACGGCCTGCGACGCGGTCGCCAACGGCATCGTGTCCGCGATTCACATGCTGGAGTCGCGCGGCGAGACGATCAACAAGCCGCTGGTCGTACGCCTCGACGGCAACAACGCCGAGGAGGGCCGGCGGATCCTCGCCGATTCGGAGCACGACATCGTCGAGATGGTGGACACGATGGACGGGGCCGCCCGGCGCGCGGCCGAGCTGGCTGCGAAGTAAGGAGCGGACCCATGGCCATCTTCCTCAACGAACAGAGCAAGATCATCGTCCAGGGCATGACCGGCTCCGAGGGGCAGCGGCACACCCGCCGGATGCTCGCCGCGGGGAGCGCCGTGCTCGGCGGCGTCAACGCCCGCAAGGCCGGCACGTCGGTCGACTTCGACGGCACCAGCCTCCCGGTGTTCGGCACCGTCGAGGAGGCGATGAAGGAGACCGGCGCCGACGTGTCGGTGCTGTTCGTGCCGCCGGCGTTCACCAAGGACGCCATGGTCGAGGCGATCGACGCCGGCATGCCGCTGATCGTCGTCATCACCGAGGGCGTGCCCGTACACGACACGGCGTGGGCGCTGGCCCACTCACAGCGCACCGGTGGCTCGCGGATCATCGGCCCGAACTGCCCGGGCATCGCCTCGCCCGGCAAGTCCAACGCCGGCATCATCCCGTCCGACATCACCGGCGCCGGCCGGATCGGCCTGGTCAGCAAGTCGGGGACGCTGACCTACCAGCTGATGTACGAGCTGCGCGACATCGGCTTCACGACCTCGGTCGGTATCGGCGGCGACCCGATCATCGGGACGACGCACATCGACTGCCTGCAGGCCTTCCAGGACGACCCGGAGACCGACGCGATCATCATGGTCGGCGAGATCGGCGGCGACGCGGAGGAGCGGGCGGCCGACTACATCAAGGCCAACGTCACCAAGCCGGTCGTCGGCTACGTCGCCGGGTTCACCGCGCCTGAGGGCAAGACGATGGGCCACGCCGGGGCGATCGTGTCCGGCTCGTCCGGTACCGCCGAGGCCAAGAAGGAAGCGCTCGAGGCGGCCGGGGTTCGGGTCGGCAAGACGCCGTCGGAGACCGCCCGCCTGATGCGCGACATCGTCACCAGCTGACGACGGATCGTCGGAGGGGCTAGCCGAGCTCGGCGAGCCGCTGACCGGCGCGGAGCGCGAGTGCGTTGAAGGCGCCCTTGGTGACGTCGAACTTGCCCACCGGGGTGAACAGGATCTCGGCCAGCCGCGGCCCGTTGCGCACCAGGGCGAGGCGGTACTCGATGTCCTTGTGGTCGCTGGCCTCGAGCGAGAGCGACCAGGCGCTGGCGTTGACACCCGGCTCGCGGAGACGGGACGGATCGCGGACGTGGGCGGTCAGCACCCGGTCCTCACACTTCCGCAGCCGCGTCTCCAGGCGCTTCTGGTACGACTTCGCCGCCTTCTCGGACTTGAACTCGGCGACGGTCTCGCTGATCCCGAACGTCTGGGGCAGCTGCTTGGCCTCCGGGACGACGTAGAACCGGGTCTTGACGCCGCTGACGCTCTTGCCGTTGAACTGCGCCTCGTCGCAGGTGGTCGCCGACTGGTTCGTCTTCGCCCGGGTCGGCGGGGTGCCGATCCACACCTTGGCCAGGTTGGCTACCGGCGGCAGGTCGACGACACCGAGGTAGCCCGGCGGCTTGATCACCGGCGGCGCGACCGAGTGGACCTGGTCGGCGAACTGACACGAGCCGCCGGTGTTGCCGCACAGCAGTCCGAGTGAGTCGTCGAGCGTCTTGGCGAACGCGACCATCTGCGGCCCGCGCGGCTGGTCGATCTGATGTACGAAGGTCGACGTGACGAAGCCGGATCGGGCCACTCCGACGGTGATGGTCCGGACCGGGTCGGACCACTTGCGCAGCTGGATGATGCGCAGGTCGGTGCCGTCGCGGTTGGCGGAGTAGGCGTGGAGCAGCTGGACGCGAGGCACCTGGCAGCCGGCGTACCAGTGCAGCTGCGTCACGTAAGAGTCGCGAGCCGCCGCCTTGGTGCGGGCGACCTCGATCGACTCGACCGCTGTCTGCTTGGTTTTGCCACCGGCCTTGAAGCTGCGGACGTACGCCTGGCGCAACTGCGGGGTGCCGTAGCGAGCCTCGGCGCAGGTCGCGTACGTCTTCATCGAGTTCAGATCGGTCGAGGTGTCGGTCTCGGTCCACATCAGGTTGGGATCGAGCCGGGTGACGTGGGAGGCGCTGAGCAGCTGCTCCTCGGTGGCTCCGACCTTGTTCTCCGCGATGAGACTGTCCCGGCCGATCTGCTCCCGCGTGGGATGGAGGGCCTGGTCACGGCCGTCGGCCGGCGCCGTGACGAGGACGCCGGCTCCGGCGATGAGCGCGGCCGACGCCGCGACGGCGACCAGGGTGTTGCGGTGCTTGCGACGCGTACCGGATCGGCGAATGACCGACGCCCTCGGCAGGGAGGCGGCGTCGGTGATGCGGCGCAGGTCCTCGAGCCGGCGCTCGATCTGGCCGGTCGAGTTGTTGAGCGTGTCCTCGAGCTCGGTGACGGCCTCGTCGGTGGCTTCGGCCGCGTCCTCGGCGGTCAGGCCGACCTCGCGCGCGGCGGCTGCGATGTCGAGACCGCCCGCGGTCTGCAGCAGAACCAGCCGCCGGGCATTGGCGGACAGGGCGCCGAGGGCGGTCAGCAGCTCGGTGTCGGTGTCGGTCCGCCGCCTGCGGCGCAGCAGGTTGGTGCCGCGACGCAGCGTGGCCAGCCGCATCGCTTCCGGCCGGACCTGCGAGAGCGGGTCGCTGTGCCGGAGCTTGGGCCAGTGCTGCCAGGCGTGGGCGTAGGCGTCCTGGACGGCCAGGATCGCGGCCGTGAGATCACCGGTCACCGCGTACGTAAGGTGTAAAACCTGCCGTCGCGAGTCGTGGTAGAACGCGTCGAATTCTTCGACCCGTGTCATCCACGTCTCCTCGGTGTTGTGCGGTGCGGTCACACGTCGTGCCGACGTTAGTAGACGACGACGCCGATACCAAAGTCGGGTCGACCTGCGCGTACGTCGGCTCCGAACGGTCCCTGCGGCCCGGCGTGGCATCTGTGGGCCGACCATCGCGCCGGGTGACGATGGACGCATCATGGTCGACCTGCTGAGCCGCGCCGCCTCCCGCCCACGTCTCGACGGCGACGTCGCCCCAGCGCCGGGCTGGCTGGCGGGGATCGTCGCGGGGTTCGCGATGGCGGCGGCCGGCGTGCTCGCGACGATGGGTCTGGCCGTCGTCGGCTGGCTCGCGGGCACCGGCGGCTCGATGACCGGCGCGCTCCGGATCGGCGCCGACGCGTGGCTGCTCGGCCATGGCAGCGGCCTGCGCCTCGAGGGCGGCACGATCGAGGCGATTCCGCTAGGCCTGACGTTCGTGGTCGGTCTGCTCGGCCTGAAGGCCGGCCGCTGGGCGGCCCGTACCGCCGAGGTGAGCCGGCCGGTCGATGCCGCCGCGGTGGCCACCAGCTATGCCGCCACCTACACGGTCGGCGTGCTCGGCGTGGCGCTGCTCGCGTCGCAGCCGGGAGCCGAGCCGATGCTCGTACGTGCGCTGGCCGTCTCGGCGGTGCTCACCTTCGGGTCGGCTGCGATCGGCGCCACGAGCCAACTCGACGATCTGAACGCGCTGCTCGACCGGGTGCCCGACGAGGCTCGCGCTACCTGGATCGGCGCCTTGTCCGGCACGCTGACCCTGCTGGGCTGCGGCGCCCTCGCGTTGGTCGCCTCCCTGCTGGTCCACCTGTCGGCGCTGCACGAGTTGCTGAGCAGCCTGGACCCGGGCCTGGTCGGCGGCCTGTTGCTCGTGCTGGTCTGCCTCGCGGTGCTCCCGAACGTCGTCCTGTTCGGCGTCGCTGTTCTGCTCGGTCCCGGGCTGTCGATCGGCACCGGAACGTCGGTGACGCTGTCGGAGGTGTCGGTGGGACCGATGCCCGCCCTCCCGTGGTTCGCCGCCGTACCGGACCCCGGCACGCAGTCGGCGGTCCTGTCGGCGCTGGCCGCGATCCCGCTGCTGTGCGGCGTCGTTGCCGGCACGATGGCGGTGCGGCGATATCCGGTCTTCGGCTACGACCGCGCGGCGCTTCGCGGAGCCCTGGCCGGAGTTGCCGGCGGACTGCTCATTTCCGGGCTGCTCGCGATCAGCGGTGGTGCGATCGGTCCGGGACGGATGGCCGACGTCGGACCAGACGTGCTGGGCTGCCTGGTCGTGGCGGTGATGGCGCTCGGCATCGGCGGACTGCTCGGTGGCGTGGCCGCCCGCCTGCTGGCCGGCCGCGGCGAGGCCACCTGACCGTGGCCGCGGCCATCGCTCTGGCTATCGTGTGATCCGCCCTCGCTCCACGAACAATTCGAGGCTTCCAGCGTTGTCACTGACCTTCGATCCCCCTGGCTCGCGACCGGCACGACTGGTCGTCCTGGTCTCCGGTGCGGGTACGAACCTGCAGGCCCTCCTCGACGCGTGTGCCGACCCCGGGTACGCCGCCCGCGTCGTCGCCGTCGGGTCCGACCGCGACGGCATCGAGGGCCTGGCGCGAGCCGAGCGGGCCGGCGTGCCCACGTTCGTGCACCGGGTGCGGGACTACGAGGACCGGGCCGGCTGGGATGCGCATGTCACCAATACGGTCGCCTCGTACGAGCCGGACCTGGTGATCCTGGCCGGCTTCATGAAGCTGATGGGTCCGGAGTTCCTCGGGCGGTTCGGCGGCCGGGTGGTCAACACGCATCCGGCGCTGCTGCCCTCGTTCCCGGGCATGCACGCGCCGCGTGATGCGTTGGCGCATGGCGTACGGGTGACGGGGGCGACGCTCTTCGCCGTCGACGACGGAGTGGACGCGGGGCCGATCATCGCGCAGGTCGCCGTCCCGGTGCTGGCCGGCGACGACGTCGACACCCTGCACAAGCGGATCAAGGGCCAGGAACAGATGATGCTCGTGGAGACCGTGGGGCGCCTGGTACGCGAGGGCTATCGCATCGACGGGAGAAAGGTGGCGATCGGGGATGACTGACCTCCCCGCGTCAGACGGAGGACGACGCCCGATTCGCCGGGCGCTGGTCTCGGTGTACGACAAGGCCGGGCTGGCCGAGCTGGCCCAGGGGCTGCACGCCGCCGGGGTGACCATCGTGTCGACCGGCTCGACGGCGGCCCAGATCGCCGGCACCGGCATACCTGTCACCACGGTCGAGCAGGTGACCGGCTTCCCCGAGTGCCTGGACGGTCGGGTCAAGACACTTCATCCCCGCGTACACGCCGGCATCCTCGCCGACCGGCGGCGGGAGTCACATCGCCAGCAGCTTGCCGAGCTCGAGATCGAGGCGTTCGACCTCGTCGTGTGCAACCTCTATCCGTTCGTCGACACCGTCATGTCGGGGGCGACTCCCGAGGAGTGCGTCGAGCAGATCGACATCGGCGGGCCGTCGATGGTCCGCGCCGCGGCCAAGAACCATGCCAACGTCGCGATCGTCGTATCGCCGCAGCGGTACGACGACGTGCTGGCGGCGGTTCGATCCGGTGGGTTCACCGAGGCGGAGCGGCAGCGGCTGGCGGCCGAGGCGTTCGTCCACACCGCGACCTATGACGTCGCGGTCGCGTCCTGGATGGGCAACGTGCTGACCGACACGAGTGAGGGCAGCGGCTTCCCGGCTTGGGTCGGAGCCACCTGGGATCGCGCGGCCGTCCTGCGTTACGGCGAGAACCCGCACCAGCGCGCCGCGCTCTATCAGTCACCCATGTCGAGCGGCATCGCGCAGGCCGAGCAACTGCACGGCAAGCAGATGTCGTACAACAATTACGTCGACACCGACGCCGCCCGGCGGGCTGCATACGACTTCGACGAGCCGGCGGTCGCGATCATCAAGCACGCCAACCCCTGCGGCATCGCGGTCGGCGACTCCGTCGAGGAGGCGCATCAGCTGGCCCACGAGTGCGATCCGGTCTCGGCCTTCGGCGGCGTCATCGCGGCGAACCGGCCGGTGTCGGTCGCGATGGCCGAGCGGGTGGCGGAGATCTTCACCGAGGTCATCTGCGCGCCGGCGTACGAGGACGGCGCGGTCGAGATCCTGGCGGCCAAGAAGAACATCCGGATCCTCCGGTGCCCGGGTACGCCGGCTCCGGTGATCGAGATGCGCGACGTGTCCGGCGGCATGCTGATGCAGTCGCAGGACACCATCGAGGCCGAGGGCGACGAGCCGGGGTCGTGGACCCTCGCCTCCGGCGAGCCGGCCGACGACGCCACGCTCGACGACATGGCGTTCGCCTGGCGCGCCTGCCGGGCCGCGAAGTCCAACGCCATCGTGCTCGCCTCCGGAGGCGCCACTGTCGGCGTCGGCATGGGTCAGGTCAACCGGGTCGACTCCGCCCGGCTCGCCGTGGCCCGCGCGGGTGACCGGGCCGACGGCGCGGTGGCCGCGTCCGACGCCTTCTTCCCGTTCGCCGACGGGCTGCTCGAGCTGGTCGACGCCGGAGTCCGCGCGGTCGTACAGCCCGGCGGCTCGATGCGGGACGAGGAGGTCATCGCCGCCGCGCACGAGGCCGGCCTGACGATGTACTTCACCGGCGCCCGGCACTTCTACCACTGACCCGTGCGCCACTCGGCGAACGCCCGCGTGGCCCATGGCAGACTGTCCGTCCGTGACAGCCCGGACACTCGACGGCAAGGCGACGGCGGCGACGATCAAAGGCGAGCTGCGGGAGCGTGTCACGCGCCTGCGCGACGCCGGTGTGACACCTGGTCTGGGGACGGTACTCGTCGGTGACGACCCTGGCAGTGGGTGGTACGTCGCGGGCAAGCATCGCGACTCGGTCGAAGTCGGCATCGAGTCGATCCGGGTCGACCTGCCGGCCGACGTGAGTCAGGACGAGCTCGAAGCGCACCTGGCGAAGCTCAACGACGACCCGAGCTGCACCGGCTACATCGTCCAGCTGCCACTGCCGGACCACATTGACGAGTTCAAGATCCTCGAGCTGGTCGATCCGGCGAAGGACGTCGACGGGCTGCACCCGATCAACCTGGGCTGGCTGGCGCTCGGCCGGGCCGCGCCGCTGCCGTGCACCCCGCGCGGTGTGGTCGAGCTGCTGCGTCGCTACGGCGTCGAGATCGCCGGTGCCGACGTGTGCGTGATCGGCCGTGGGGTGACGGTCGGCCGGTCGCTGGGTCTGCTCCTCACGCGCAAGAGCGAGAACGCCACCGTGACGCTGTGCCACACGGGCACGCGTGATCTAGCCGCCCACACGCGACGGGCCGACATCATCGTCGCCGCCGCCGGCAAGCCGCACCTGGTCACGGCCGAGATGGTCAAGCCGGGAGCTGCCGTGCTCGACGTCGGAGTCAGCCGGGGCCCGGACGGGATCATCGGCGACGTGGCCGAGGACGTCCGCGAGGTCGCAGGCTGGGTGTCGCCCAACCCCGGCGGCGTCGGCCCGATGACTCGCGCCATGCTGCTGACCAACGTCGTCGAGGCTGCCGAACGGACGCTCGCTGAATGACCCGCACGGTCCGGCCGACGCTCGGGAGCCTGCTCTACAGCGCCGTGGTCGTCACTACTGTCCTGGGGCTGTTGATCGCGGGCACCGGGGCGTGGCGGATCGGAGTCGGCATCTGCGGCGGTGGACTGATCGCCGCCGGAATCGGCCGGATCATGATCCCGGAGCGGATGTCCGGGCTGCTGCGAGTACGCCGGCGCGGCACCGACGTCGTGATCATGCTCGCGATCGGGATCGGGCTGGTCGTACTCGCCGTGGTGATCCCGAACCAGCCGTAGCGGGTTACTGGATCAGGCCGAGCGTCCGGACCGCATCGCGCTCGTCGGCCAGCTCCTGGACGCTGACGTCGATGCGCGTACGCGAGAACTCGTTGATGTCCAGGCCGGTCACGATCTCGTAGCCGCCGTCGGAGCACGTGACGGGGAACGACGACATCAGACCCTCGGGCACGCCGTAGGAGCCGTCGGACCGGACCGCCATCGACACCCAGTCGCCGGCCGGCGTACCCGTCAGCCAGGTGCGGGTGTGGTCGATGGTCGCCGATGCCGCGGAGGCCGCCGACGACGCGCCGCGGGCCTCGATGATCGCGGCGCCGCGCTTCTGGACGGTCGGGATGAACTCCTTGTCGAGCCAGCTGTGGTCGCCGATCAGGTCGGTCGCGGGCTTGCCGTCGACCTCGGCGTGGAACACGTCCGGATACTGCGTCGCGGAGTGGTTGCCCCAGATCGTCAGGTGCCGGATCGCGCTGACCGGGGCGCCGGTGCGCCTCGCGAGCTGCGCCAGTGCCCGGTTGTGGTCGAGCCGGGTGAGGGCCGCGAACCGCTCGGCCGGCACGTCTGGGGCGTTCGACATCGCGATCAGGGCGTTGGTGTTGGCCGGGTTGCCGGTCACGGTGACGCGGATGTCGTCGGCCGCGTGGTCGTTGATCGCCTTGCCCTGACCGGTGAAGATCGCGCCGTTGGCCTCGAGGAGGTCGCCGCGCTCCATGCCCTTCGTACGCGGGCGGGCGCCGACCAGCAAGGCGACGTTGACGCCGTCGAAGGCGACGTTGGGGTCGTCGGTCGTCTCGATCCCCGCCAGGTTGGCGAACGCGCAGTCGTCGAGCTCCATGACGACCCCCTCGAGGGCCGGCAGGGCCGGCGTGATCTCGAGCAGCCGCAGCTCGACGGGCGTGTCCCGCCCTAGCAGATCCCCGGACGCGATCCGGAACAGCAGGCTGTAGCCGATCTGTCCGGCCGCACCGGTGACGGCGACCTTGACGGGCGTGGTGCTCACGGACTTCTCCTCGCGACGGCGACGTGTCGGCTCGGACGCTAGCAAGCCATCGACCGGTCGTACACGCCGGTCTGCCGGGGCCATTGCCTCCCACCGGAATTTAGGCAAGTATCATTGATGAAATCTGGGATGGTGCGATGGACCGCGAACTGCGTAACGCCAAGCGGCCGACCACCTTGGTGGCCGGACCCTATGGTCACCCTCTGCACCCCGCGCTGGTCGCCATCCCGATCGGCGCCTGGGTGGGGAGCGTCGTCTTGGACATCGCGTCCCGGTTCGTCGACGACCAGGCCACGGCCTCCCATGCCGCCTGGTGGTTGCTCGGCCTGGGGGTCCTCGGCGCGCTGGCAGCCGGCTCGATCGGCTTCTTCGACTTCGTCGGTATCGCGCCCCACACCCGCGCCTGGCGGATCGTGCTGATTCACCTGTCCTGCACCCTCAGCGCCACCACGCTGTTCGCGATCGCCTGGTTCCTGCGACGCGACCAGCCGGCACCGGCCGACGGCACGTCGTACGGCTATCTCGCGCTGTCACTGGTGGCACTCGCCGTGCTGACCGTCGGGGGCTTCCTCGGTGGTGAGCTCGCCTATCGCTACGGCGTACGAGTCGCGGACGAGCAGGATCAGATCGCCGGGCACAAACCGTACACGGATTAGACACAAGGAGCTGTGCAATGGAGATCGCAGCATTGGTGACATGGATCGTGGCGGCGCTGGGCGGGTTCGGCATGCTCAGCATGTGGTTGCGGGGTGGCGGCGGTTCGTCGAACAGCCGACTGCGGCCGCCCCTGATCTTCGGGCACGGAGGGCTGGCCGCGATCGGCCTGGTCCTCTGGATCATCTACCTGGCCAACGACTCCGACGGTCTGGCCTGGACGGCGTTCGTGATCATCCTGATCGTCGCCGTGCTCGGGCTCACGATGTTCGCCCGCTGGATCACCGGCGGCGGACTGCGGAGCGACGCGCCGGCCGATGCGACGGCGGACCCGCCGGAGCAGCATTTCCCGGTTGCCCTCGTGATCGGGCACGGCGTGTTCGCGGTGGCGACGCTGGTGCTCGTTCTCCTGACGCTGCTGACCGAGAGCTGAGGTCAGCGGCGCTCGAGTGTGGCGCGCGACAGGGTCTTGTCGAACGGGCCGGACCGAGCGGTGTAGGCCAGCCGGTCGCCGTCGGCGCGCAGCGTGATCGTCACCTGGTCGACGCAGGTGTCGCGTGGGTCCGACCGGATCTGTTCGGCGAGCACGACCTGGTCGTCGTCGGCGTGCTTCAGCGTGAGGGTGCCGCGGCACTCCAGGCCGGGGTAGTAGCTCTGCCCGACCTGGTCGGACTCGCCGCCGCCATAGAGGGTCAGCTCCGCGGTGTACTCCGTCGACCATCCGCGCTGGTCGACCGGCCCCTGTGAACGCCAGTCGCCGTAGAACGCCTCGGGGACGTCGGATCCGAAGTCCTTGCACGGCTGGGCGTCGAGCGTCGCGGCCAGGTTGTTGCCGCCCGGGAACGGCCCGTCGGGTCCGGTGGAGTGGCGGCCGGCGCCGACGGTTCCCCAGGCTCCGGTGTAGCCCCACCACGGCTGCTCGTCGGCGAACACGGCGTGCTGCCAGGTCTCCCAGCGGCTGCCGGCGCTCGTGCGGTCGATGACCTGATAGCGGAAGTGACCGGCCTTGGGATAGGTCGCATGCGTGCCGGTCGCGGCGAAGCCGATCGGGTGCTCGCCGTCCCTCGGCGCGGTCGTCCACGGGATGCTGCACGGCGCGCCATGGGTCCAGTAGACCGAGGCCGTCGGCTCGTTGTCGGCGTCCAGCCGTACTCCCATCCGCTCCCAGTCGCCCTCGTGGTCCCAGTCGTCGACCGGACCGGACGTCACGTTGTTGCGCCCGTAGGCGAACCAGTAGACGAGGTACTGCCCGTCCTCGAACTCCGCGTAGACCGGCGCGGTAGTGCCGCCGCCGCCGAACGCGGAGTCGCGGATGTCGAGGTAGAAGCCGATCGAGTCGCGATTCGCCGGCGCCGGGCCGTCGTTGGTCAGCCACTCCTTGCCGTCCTGGGAGCAGTGATCGACCTGTTCGTGCGCGACGTATCCGCCGGAGGCGAGCCGCTCCGGATCGACGCTCTCGTCGGACATGACCGGATCGGGACAGCCCGGCGTGTTCGAGAACATCAGGTCGGACTCCGCGATCAGCCGGTCGGCGTCGATCGGCTTGAGCTGCTCGCCCTTGGCGATCCAGATCACCGGCGCGTACCGCTGGGCGAGCTCGGCCCGGTCGGGCGCCTCGACCGGGGCGGGCGGCTGGTCCGCGGCGTACGGCGGTGTCGAGAGCAGGCTCGCGCTGCGGCTCAGGACGGCACTGCCGTCGGAGGTGACCCAGCGGAGGGTTCCCCACAGCTCGCCGTTCGGTCCCGGTGCGTTCGGGTTCATCGTGATCTCGACCCGCTCGCCCGGGCCGAAGACGCGTTCGGACAGCAGCGGGCGGTCGTCGACCGGGACCCACTGGGTGCCGTCGAGTCGCCATACGGCGGGCGGGATCAGGTCCTTCGCGGGTCCGGTGCTGGTGTACGCGCACGATCGGGTGTGCGCAGTGGCATAGAGCGCGCCGTCGGTCCCGAACCAGATGTCGATGAACTCGTCCAACGCGTCAGATACCAGCGGATGGTGGAAGACCCGGTCGACGTCGGTCTCGGTCGGCTGGGCCGGGTCATTCGGATCGACCAGCACGCCGCGGGCCGTTGCGCTGCAGGCGCCGGACGACCCTTGCGATGCGTACGCGAAGCGGGGGCCTCCGTACGCCGAGTCCGGTGAGTAGGCGAAGCCGGTCGGCCCGGCGTACTCGCGCTTCCCGACCCGGACCGTGCTTCTGTCGGCGTGGACGAGATAGACGTCGAGTGAGCTGCGGGCGCCGCCGGTGTTCTCGGCGCCGAACGCGACCAGGTCGTCGCCGGCCACCGCGAGCTTCCACCAGAACGGGATCGGCCGCGGGAAGTCGGCCCCCAGCGGTCGGCGGCCGGACAGGTCCGGCAGGGCATAGGTCACCAGCTCGAAGTTGTAGCCGGCGCCGGCCACCGGCTCCGACACGACCAGCCGGCCGTCCCAGATCGTCATCGCGGTGCACGACGAGCAGTCGAGCTGCGAGGTCCGGCCGCGCTCGATGTCGAGGACGGTCAGCGTGCCGCCCTGCAGCACGGCCAGGTAGCGGGCGTCGTCGCTCCACGCCAGCGAGGGGCCGGGGTCGTCGCCGGCGATCTGAGCGATCTGCCGGTCGCCGTCCATCACGACGACGTCGTTGCGCGCCACGTAGGCGTAGAGCGGACGGACGCTCTCGTCCGCCGCTGGATCCGCGGTCGCCGCCGACCCCTCCGACGAGTCGGACGCCGAGTCGGCGTCGTCCGGATCGCAGGCCACGGTCGCGACGAGGGCAGCGGCCAGACCGAGGGCAGCGAACGCCCTGATCACACGGTTCACGAGGGGGAGGTCCTTTCCCGAGCGGGGCACCGGGCGGGTCTACCAGACAGCCCTAGCCCCGGGACGTCGCGGACACCCTAGCCGCGACGCCGGTCACCGAACGCCGATCTGGATGAGATATCTTGACGTCAAGCAATCTTCCATCCGGCAGGAGAGCCTCGCGCATGTCCAAGATCAACGTTGCCAACCCGGTCGTCGAGCTCGACGGCGACGAGATGACCCGGATCATCTGGCAGTTCATCAAGGACCGCCTGATCCATCCGTACCTCGACATCGACCTGAAGTACTACGACCTCAGCATCCAGCACCGCGATGCGACCGACGACCAGGTCACAGTCGACGCCGCAAAGGCGATCAAGGAGTACGGCGTCGGCGTCAAGTGCGCCACGATCACGCCGGACGAGGCGCGGGTCGAGGAGTTCGGGCTCAAGCGGATGTGGCTGTCGCCGAACGGCACAATCCGCAACATCCTCGGCGGCGTGATCTTCCGCGAGCCGATCGTGATCTCGAACATCCCGCGGCTGGTGCCCGGCTGGACCAAGCCGATCGTGATCGGTCGTCACGCCCACGGCGACCAGTACAAGTCGCAGAACTTCGTCGTGCCGGGTCCGGGCAAGGTGACCGTGACGTACACGCCGGACGACGGCGGCGAGCCGATGGAGTTCGATGTCGCCCAGTTCAACGGTGGCGGCGTGGCACTCGGCATGTACAACTTCGACGACTCGATCCGCGACTTCGCGCGGGCGTCGTTGCGCTACGGGCTGCAGCGTGGCTTCCCGGTCTACCTGTCGACGAAGAACACGATCCTCAAGGCGTACGACGGGCGGTTCAAGGACCTGTTCCAGGAGGTCTTCGACAACGAGTTCAAGGCCGACTTCGAGGCGGCCGGGCTGACCTACGAGCACCGGCTGATCGACGACATGGTCGCGGCCGCGCTGAAGTGGGAGGGCGGCTACGTCTGGGCCTGCAAGAACTACGACGGCGACGTGCAGTCGGACACGGTGGCCCAGGGCTTCGGCTCGCTCGGCCTGATGACGTCGGTGCTCATGACGCCGGACGGCAAGGTCGAGGCCGAGGCGGCGCACGGCACCGTCACGCGTCACTACCGCCAGCACCAGCGGGGCGAGAAGACGTCGACCAACCCGATCGCGTCGATCTTCGCCTGGACGCGTGGCCTCAAGCACCGCGGGATGCTCGACAGCACGCCTGCGATCGAGGAGTTCGCCGGGACGCTCGAGCAGGTCTGCATCGAGACCGTCGAGAGCGGCAAGATGACCAAAGACCTGGCCTTGCTGGTCGGCGGTGACACGCCATGGCTGTCCACCGAGGAGTTCTTGTCCGCCCTCGACGACAACCTGGCGGCTAAGCTCGGCTAAAACCTCCGCTCGAGTTCCGGCCTGGCGTCGGTGTCGTGGAGTCCGAACCGACGCTGAATCGGACGTCGAGCGACACTCGGGAGGACTACGGTGGGAACATGCGGGTAGTCATCGCAGGGGGACATGGGCAGATCGGCCTGCGGCTGGAGCGGTTGCTGACGCAGCGCAACGACGTAGTCGCGGGTCTGGTCCGCAATCCCGACCACATCGCCGACGTCGAGGCCACCGGTTCGGAGGCCTATCTGTGCGACCTGGAGACCGCCTCGGTCGACGAGGTCGCCGGTCACCTCGTGGAGGTGGAGGCCAATGCGGTGGTGTTCGCGGCCGGTGCCGGACCCGGCAGCGGGGTGGCCCGCAAGGACACCGTCGACCGCGCCGCGGCCGTCCTGCTCGCCGACGCGGCGGAGAAGGCCGAGGTGCGCCGCTACCTGATGGTGTCGGCGATCCGCGCCGACGAGGCACCGCCGCCGCGGGTCGACCCGGCCTACGGGGCCTACCTGCGGGCCAAGGCCGCCGCCGACAAGGACCTGCGCTCCCGCGATCTCGACTGGACGATCCTGCGACCCGGTCGGCTGAACAACCATCCGGGCACCGGGCTGGTCCGCCTCGGCGCTTCGGTGGGCTACGGCGAGGTTCCGCGGGACGACGTCGCCTCCGTACTCGTCGCGCTGCTGGACGAGCCGCGGACGTCCGGCAAGACACTGGAGCTGGTCTCGGGCGGCCGGCCGATCACGTCGGCGATCCGGTCCGTCGTCGCGTCGTGAGCTCGCGACGCGAGAATCGACATCCTGGGGGTCCGGGCCCCCGCGATGTCGATGCTCCCGTCCGCGCGACTCCGCCCGGTGCGGGTGCGCTTGTCGCCCTTGCCGCATTGCGCCGGGCCCGGGACCTGATGGACAGGCACTACGCCGAGCCGCTCGATCTCGACGCGATCGCCCGGGAGGCAGGCTATTCGCGCTATCACTTCGTACGCGCGTTCGGCGCCGCCTACGGCGAGAGTCCCGGTCGCTATCTGACCCGGCGCCGGATCGAGCGGGCCCAGGACCTGCTGCGGTCGGTGAACCTGACCGTGACGGAGGTCTGTCACCTGGTCGGGTTCTCCAGCCTCGGCTCGTTCAGCTCCCGGTTCCGCGAGCTGACCGGCCGGTCGCCGTCGGAGTACCAGCGCGCCGCCCATCGCGATGCGCCGCCGCCGGTGCCGGGCTGCTACGTCTTGATGTGGGGCCGTCCGCAGCCGGGACACCCGGGAGTAGCACAGGTGAAGACCGCAACGATGGAGAAGCCCGAGCCGGTTACCTCTGGCTAGCGTCGAGACACCAACGACGCAAGGAGATACAGATGATCACCAAGCTGGGTGTGGCCAGTGTGTTCGTGCCGGATGCCGACGAGGCGAAGGCCTGGTTCATCGAGAAACTGGGCTTCGAGGAGCGGTTCGACGTCCGGATGGAGAACGGCTTCCGGTGGCTCACCGTCGGGCCGCCGGCCGACCCGATGTTCCAGCTCAACATCGCCGTGCCCGGTCCGCCGATGCACGACGAGGAGACCGCCGCGACGATCCTGAGCCTGATGGCCAAAGGCGTGCTGGGTGTCGGCGCCTGGAACACCGACGACTGCCGCAAGACGTTCGAGGAGTACTCCGCCCGCGGCGTGGAGTTCCTGCAGGAGCCGGCCGACCGGCCGTACGGCGTCGAGGCGATGTTCCGTGACCCGTGGGGCAACTGGTACAGCCTCAACGAGACCAACTTCGACGCCTTCGACAGCGAGGCGATGGGCCAGGCCTTCGAGGCCGGCGACACCGACTAGCGACCCGAGCCGCCCGCGATGACCTGCTCGTTGACGGCGCGTACCTGGTCGAAGTCCATCTTGCGGACCCGCCGGTCGTAGGTCAGGAAGCCGTTGATCTCGTGCTCGACGTCGGTGAGCTGGGTGTAGATCCCCGCTGACAAGCCGTATCGATCCGCCGCGGCGAGCAGGTCGCGCTGGTTCTCGACATAGCGCCGGGTGAGCTTGTCGACGCTGCGGGTCATCTCGTACGCGTGACCCCGGCCGAACCACATATGGCCCTTGACCTTGAGCCCGAACCCGCCATGCTCGCCGTCGATCGCGACGCGTCGGTCGTCGGGCGTCGGCGTCGCCGGTCCGACGTACTGATGGAGGTCGATGACGTCGCCCGCCCCGGAGTCGCCGTGCGACTCGGGCAGGTTCAGGCCGCTGTGGGCGTCGACCAGCCGGCTCGGATCGAGTGCCTTCACCTCGCGGGCGATCCGGTCGGTGGCCTCGCGATCCCACTCGCCCCAGCCCTCGTTGAACGGGACCCACGCGACGATCGACGTCCTGCTCCGGTGGCTGCGGACCAGCTCGTAGAGCTCGGCCTCGAACTGCTCCCGCCACGGACCCGCCGGGATCTGGCCGGTCTTGGACGACGGCATGTCCTGCCAGACCAGGAGACCGAGCCGATCGGCCCAGTAGTACCACCGATGGGGCTCGACCTTGATGTGCTTGCGCACGGCGTTGAAGCCGAGGACCTTGTGCTGCTCCAGGTCGAAGCGGAGCGCCTCGTCGGTCGGCGCCGTGTGCAGGCCGTCCGGCCAGAACCCCTGGTCCAGCGTCGACAGGTTGAACAGGATCTCGCCGTTGAGCGCGATCCGGGGCCGGCCGACTGTGTCGCGAAGGATCCCGATCTCGCGCATGCCGAAGTACGAGCCGATCTCGTCGACGACCTCACCCTGGCCACCGATGACACGCACCCTAAGCGTGTAGAGAAATGGCGAGTCCGGGGACCACAGCTCCGGAGCCGATATGGGGAGCGCGAGCTCCTGGTCGGCCCGGCCCGTGACGGTACCGGCGATGCGTTCGCCGTCGAGTGCCACGGCCTCGACCCGATGCGTCGTCGCGCCCGCCACGCGGACGGCCAGCCGGAGGGTCTCGGCGTCGAGGTCGGACGTCATCTCGATCCCGGTGACGTGGACGTCGGGCACCGGCTCCATCCAGACGGTCTGCCAGATGCCGGAGCTGCCCTGGTAGAAGATGCCGCGGTCCGGCTGGCGCCGCTGCTTGCCGACCGGCTGCCAGGTCGCATCGGTCAGGTCCTCCGCCCACACCACGAGCTCGTGCGAGTCGCTGCTCGGTGTCAGGGCATCGGTGACGTCGACGTCGAAGCCGGCGTACCCGCCGCGATGCGTCGCGACCTGCTCGCCGTCGACCCACACCCTGGCGTCGTAGTCGACCGCGCCGAAGTGGAGGATCAACCGATGCCCGGCTCCGATCCGCCAGCCGGCCGGCACGTCGAAGCTGCGGCGGTACCACATGCGTTCCACGCTGCGCATGACGCCGGACAGCGCGGACTCGACCGGATAGGGCACCAGAATGCGCCCGGCGAGATCCCGCCCGACCGGCGGCGGCTCGCCCTCGGCCGCGGGAGCGAACTGCCAGACGCCGTTCAGATTCGCCCATCGGGGACGGGTCAGCTGCGGCCGGGGATACTCCGGCAATGCGTTGTCGGGACCGACGTCAGCGGTCCACGGCGTACGGAGCGGCGGTGTCTTCGGCTCCCAGGTCGGCTCGGCCACAGCGCGCGACGTTACCGGTCGGGCTGGAACGATCCGGCAGACTGGCCGGGCGGACGATCGAGGAGGGGCCCGTGACCGACACGCGTGAGCAGCTCGCAACGCTGACGCCTACCCGCGTGAATCTCGCGATTGCCGCTCTCGCCCTCGGCGGCTTCGCCATCGGGACCACCGAGTTCGTCACGATGGGCCTGCTGCCCGACATCGCCGACGGACTGGATCTGTCGATCCCGACGGCCGGCCACGCGATCTCCGCGTACGCACTCGGCGTCGTCGTGGGCGCGCCGCTGTTCGCCGTCGTCGGCGCCAAGCTGCCCCGGCGCGCCATGCTGCTCGGCCTCATGCTGCTGTTCGGGATCGGCAATCTCGCGACGGCCGCGGCGCAGGGCAACCTCAGTCTGATCGGCGCCCGGTTCGTCGCCGGGCTGCCGCACGGGGCGTACTTCGGGGTGGCAGCCCTGGTGGCGGCGTCGCTGGTCGCCGAGGCTCGAAGGGCCCGGGCGATCGCCGGCTCGATGCTGGGCCTGCCGATCGCGAACGTCATCGGCGTGCCCGCGGCGACCTGGCTCGGCCAGCAGGCGGGCTGGCGCAGTGCGTACATCGCGATCGCGCTGGTTGGCGTCGCGACGACGGCCGCGCTGACCACCTGGGTACCGCATCAACCCCCTTGCCTCGACGCGACCGCCCGCCGCGAGCTCGGCGCCCTGCGACAGCGCCAGGTCTGGCTGACCCTCGGGGTCGGGACCGTGGGTTTCGGCGGCATGTTCGCGATGTACAGCTACATCGCGCCGACCATGACCGATCTGGCCGGTCTGGACTCGGAGTGGATGCCGATCATCCTGGCGTCGTACGGCCTCGGCATGGTGGCCGGCATCGTCCTCGGCGGCCGGCTGGTCGACCGGTCGGTGCGCCGGTCGCTGGTCGGCAGCCTGATCTCGATGGGCATCCTGCTGGCCGTGTTCACGGTCGCCGCGCACAACGCGGTCACAGCATCGATCGGGCTGTTCCTGATGGCGGTGGCCGCGTCGGTCCTGGTGCTGGGTCTGCAGGTGCGGCTGATGGACGTCGCAGAGGATGCCCAGACCCTGGCGGCCACGCTCAACCATGCGGCGCTCAACGCCGCCAACGCGCTGGGCGCCTGGCTCGGCGGTCTCGTGATCCTGGTCGGCTGGGGCTACACCGCGCCGTCGTGGGTCGGGGTCGCGCTCGCAGGCGGCGGGCTCGTCGTCCTCACGTACTCGCTACTGCTCGAGCGGCGCGCCAGCGCTCCCACGCCGACGCGGCCAGCATGACGATGCCGGCGGCGCAGTAGCCCGCGAGCACGTCGATGACGTAGTGCTCGCCGGTGTAGACCAGCGTCACCGACATCAGCGCGGGATAGAGCAGCAGCAGCCAACGCGCCGGATGGTGCAGCCGGGTGATCCCGAACAGCGCGATCATCGTCGCCATGGCGGTGTGGAGCGACGGCATCGCGGCCACCGCGTTGCCGACCAGCATGTCCGGGCCGAGGTCGAGTCGGGCGCTCTGCAGTCCGATAGTGTCCCAGCCGCGCGAGGTGATCCGCGACACCGGCTCGCTGAGGTAGCCGTGCTCGCTGGCCCACCACGGCGGAGCCAACGGGTACGCGATGTAGCACGCCAGTCCGAGCAGGTTCAGCCCGATGTAGCGACGCATGTACGGCAGCCAGAGGTCCCGGTTGCGCAGCCACAGTGCGACCGCGACACTCAGGCCGACGACGAAGTGGGAGTAGTACGTCGTCGCGAAGACCGTGTCGTACCAGGAGCCGTGCGAGCCCCACGTACACGGATCGCCGCACCAGGCCTTCTGCAGCGCCGCGGACGGCAGTGTCCCGCCGAACAGCCATTCGTCGAACCGGATCGCCGACGTCACGTGCACCGGGACCCCGAGGTTGTCGGCGAGGCCGCGGCTGTACATGTAGCCCATCAGCAGGGCGAGGGCCGGCCACCAGTCCCGGGCGAAGGCGAGATGCTCCCGGGGCGGCGCATCGATCTGCCAGGCGATCGTGAGCAGCCACAGCCAGGCGAAGATGGCGATCGGATCGGTCGGGAAGCCCTTCCGGACGATCCAGACCGCCAGCGCGACCGCGAAGACGGAGACCGCGATCCAACGCCAGAGCGGTCGCCGGGTCGGGGTCGCGACGGAGGCCGGCGGGATCTCCGTGACGGTGTCGTGCCGCTCGGTCACATCCCACCCGCTCGGGAGGCGTTGCGGGAACGGCCGTCGAGTAGGTGCACGAACAGTGAGCCTACCTATCATGCTCGCCTCGCATCGCCTCATGTCCCGCTCGAAACGACGTCCAGAGGGAGTGGCGTCGGATCTCGACGGGCGTGCCCGCAAGGACTACGCTGACGTGGTCTCGATGCGCATCACGAAATGGGTTTTACCATGCGCAACAAGGCTCGTTCTCGTGCCCTTCATACCCTGGTCCGCGACGCGCGGTACGAAGTGCTGCCGACCGAGAAGGTCGAGGCAGCCATCGCCGAACATCTCAGTCCGGGGCACATCGTGACGATCACGTCGTCGCCCCGCAAGGGCCTGTCGGCGACGCTGGATCTCACCGAGCGCCTGGTCGAGCAGGGCTATCAGGTCGTGCCGCACCTGGCTGCGCGCATGGTCAGTGGGCGCGGCGAGCTCGCCGAGATCGTCGACCGGCTGACCCGGGCCCAGATCGACAACATCTTCGTCCCCGCCGGCGATGCAGATCCGCCGGCCGGCGACTATCACGGCGCAGTCGACCTGCTCGAGGACCTGACCGAGATGGGCCGGCCGTTCGGGCACGTCGGGGTCACCGGCTATCCCCAGGCGCATCCGACGCTGCACGACGACATCACCGTGCAGGCCATGTGGGACAAGCGCCGGCACGCGACGTACGTGGTGAGCAACCTGTGCTTCGACGCCGGCGTACTGCGCCGGTGGGTAGCCCGGATGCGGACCCGAGGCGTCACGCTGCCGCTGCTGGTCGGGCTGCCGGGCCCGGTCGAGCGGACCAAGCTGCTGACGATGGCCGCCAAGATCGGCGTCGGCGAGTCGACCCGGTTCCTGTCCAAGCACCGGTCGTCGTTCGCCCGGATCGCCACGCCGGGCGGCTACAACCCGGAGCGGTTCCTCGAGCGCATCTCGGGCACGGTCGCCGACCCGGTGTCACAGGTCCAGGGGCTGCACATCTTCACGTTCAACCAGATCGCCGAGACCGAGGCCTGGCGCCGCCGCCTCCTCGAGACCTACGACGATCCGTCACTCAGACAGCAACCATCCGCCACGTAGACACCGACCATCCGCCACTCGGACAGGCGTCCTTCTGTCGAAGTGGCGGATCGTCACTGTCCGAGTGACGGATGGTGGCCGTCGGAGTGACGGATCGTGGTGGTGAGGGCGTGCTCGAGGCGGTGGTCGCCGACGTCGAGCTCGGTGAGGGGGAGGCCGAGCGCGTCAGCGGCCCGGGCCGCGAGCCGGCGCAGCTCCTCGTCGGGCCGCTGGGCCAGCCACACCACTCGCGTGTAGTGGCCGAAGTAGTCGTCGCGCAGCTCCGGGTAGCGATCCAGACCGAGCTCGGCGACGACCAGACGGTCGAAGGCGCGGACCAGGAAGTCGGTGAGGATGTACGTGCCGGGCTGCCGCTCGAACATGGTCCGCAACCGGTCGGCCCCGCCATAGACGTCGTAGCAGTGCAACCCGGGCAGGCGGTCCCAGCCGCGTCGCGTACACAGCTCGTCGAGCGCGCCATAGGTGCCGCAGTCGGCGTACGCGACGACCACCGGCCCGCCGCTCGACACGGTGTCGGCGAGCGACTCCACCTCGGCGGCGATCCGCTCGGGACGGTTGTGGAGCGCCGGTGGCAGCGGGTGGACGTCGGCCGCCCATCCCCGCCGGGCCACGATCGCCGCGACCGGCTGGGCCAATGCACCGCAGGCGATGATCGTCGTCCGCGACGCATCTTGAGGGATTCGGGTAGCCGGGGGAGCCGCAATCGCTAAAGATTCGTCAGCCGGTGGGGAAGGCGAGTTGCTCGACGAACCGGTCGTTGAAGTCCGAACGGTCAGAGAGCTCGACATAGTGCACCTCCTCCAGCAAGGCCTGGGCGCCGGCTCGCTCCTGCATGCTCAGCAGGGTCATCTTGGCGCCCTCGCCGGCGACGTTGCCGGCACTGACGATGCGCAGCACCGCCAACGGCGGCACCAGCCCGATCCGGACGGCACTGGCCGGAGAGAGGTACGACCCGAACGACCCGGCGAGCAGCACCTGCTGCACCTCGCGCGGCTCGACGCCGAACTCCTCCATCAGCAGCGACCACCCGGTCGAGATCGCGGCCTTGGCGAACTGCAGCTCGCGGATGTCGCGCTGCGAGAGGTAGACGGCGCCGGTCGGGTCGCCCTCGGCGCCCTGCCAGCGGAGCACGAACGACCGCTCGCCGTGGATCTCGGTAAGCCGGCCGGCGAGCTTCGGCACCAGCGCCGCCGCCTGGTCGTCGGTGACGAACCGGCCGCTCGAGTCGATCAGCCCGACACGTACGAGCTCGGCGACCGCGTCGACCAGGCCCGAGCCGCATAGCCCGGCCGGCTCCACGTCGCCGATCACCTCGAGCGCGACGTCCTCCTCGGTGACGCGCACCACCTCGATGGCGCCGTCGGCCGCCCGCATGCCGCAGCGGATCGCGCCGCCCTCGAAGGCCGGTCCCGCCGGAGCCGCCGTCGCGAGGATCCGGTCGCCGTCGCCGAGCACGATCTCGCAGTTGGTGCCGACATCGACGAACAGCCGGATCCGCTTGTCGCGGTCCATCCCGGAGGCGAGCATGCCCGCGACGATGTCGCCCCCGACGTACGCGCCGAGGGCCGGCAGCACAACGGCCGGGGCCGCCGGATGCACGTCGAGCCCGAGATCCTCGGCGGTCAGTCCGTACGGCGCGGCCGTCGGCAGAATGAACGGCGCCACACCCAGCGGCTCCGGATCGATGCCCAGCACGAGCGATGTCATCGTGGCGTTGCCGGCCAGCGCCACCTCGTAGATCTCGGTCGGCTCGACCGCCGCCTCGGCGCACACCGTCTCGGTCAGCTCGGCCAGCGTCTCCTGCGCGAGCTGGCGCAACCGTCCGAGCGCCTCCGGGTCCATCATCGTGGCGCTGATCCGGGTGATGACGTCGCCGCCGAACGGCTGCTGCTTGTTGAGCATCGACGCGACCGCGGCCGGCGTGCCGGTGTCGACGTCGACCAGCGTCGCGACCACCGTGGTCGTCCCGAGGTCGAAGGCGAGCGCATGGCGTCGCCCGGTCGTGTCGCCCGGCTCGATGTCGACCAGCACGTCGTCGACCACGACCGCGGTGACCTTGAAGTCGCTCGCCCGCAGCACCGACGGCAGCCGCCGCAGCGCATGAAGGTGCACCCGGGGCTCGAGGTCGTCGACCGCGATCAGCAGCCGTTCGAGGTCCGGGGTCTGGTCCGAAAGCGTCGGCTCTTCGAGCTCGACATAGCGCTTCTGGACTGCCGGTCGCAGGATCACCTGGCGGCCGGCCCCGACGGTCGCCGCCTTCGGCCGGGTCACCAGCGGCGGCACCTCGACGTCGAGATCCTGCTCGGTCGACACCAGGCAGGCCAGCCGCCAGCCGTTGGCGATCTGCTCGGCGTCGAAGGCCCGCTCGTCGAGCGGGTTGACCGGCGCCTCGCCGCTCAGCAGCCGCACCTTGCACTTCTTGCAGGTGCCGTGGCCGCCGCAGGTCGAGTCGATCGCGATGCCGTTCCAGCTGGCCGCCTCGAAGACACTGACGCCCGGCGGCACCCGGACCTCGCGATCGGCCGGTGCGAAGTGCAGCCGGACCCGACCCGTGCCCTCGGTCATGTCTCCTGCTTCGCCCGGTACGCCGCGATCCAGGACATGCCCCACTCGTCGGAGCCGAGCAGGACGTCGGCGGCCCGTACCGACTCGACGATCGCCGGCGTACGAGCGTCCAGGATCGCGCTCGTGAGCCCGGCGCCCATCGCCATCGGCAGGAATGCCGCACCGAGCTGGTGCCGGCCCGGCATGCCGAACGAGACGTTGGACGCGCCGCAGGTCGTGTTGATCCCGTGCTTGTCCCGGATCCCGGCGGTGGTCTCGATGAAGCTGCGGACGACCGTGGCGTCGGCGCCGATCGGCATCGCGAGCGGGTCGATGACGATGTCGGCCTTCGCGATGCCGTACTCCGTCGTCGCGACCTCGACGATCTTGTCCACCAGCCGCAGCCGCTTCTCGGCCTCCATCGGGATCTCGTCCTCGTCGTTCGGCAGGGCGATGATGGCGGCGTCGTGCTTCTTGACCAGCGGCAGGATCGCCGCGAGGCGGTCGTCCTCGGCCGTCACGCTGTTGACCAGAGCCCGTCCCTCGTACGCCTGCAGTCCGGCCTCGATCGCCTCGATGACCGACGAGTCGATACAGATCGGCAGGTCGGTCTTGCTCTGGACGAGCTTGATCGCCCGGGCGAGCAGGTCCGGCTCGTCGGTCAGCGGCACGCCCATGTTGACGTCGAGTACGTCGGCGCCACCGGCGACCTGAGCATCGACGTCACGCTCGATCGCCGACAGGTCGCCGGCCCGCAGTTGCTCCTGGAAGATCTTGCGGCCGGTCGGGTTGATCCGCTCGCCGATCACGCAGAACGGCTGGTCGGAGCCGATCGTGACCTGTTTCGTCGCAGAACGCAGCACGGTGTGCATGCGCCGCGCCTAGGTGAGCACCGCGCGGCGCTGGCTGACCAGCGTCTTGGCGAGCTTGACGGTGGCGGACGCGTCCGGCGCGTAGGCATCGGCGCCTACGGCATCGGCGTACTCCTGCGTCACCGGAGCACCGCCGACCATCACGATCACGCTCTGGCGCAGCCCGGCCTTCTCCAGGGCGTTCAGATTCGCCTTGAACATCGGCATCGTGGTGGTGAGGAAGGCCGAGAAGCCGACGATGTCCGGCTGGTGCTCCTCGACCGCCGCGACGAACTTCTCCGGCGCCACCTGGACGCCGAGGTCGATGACGTGGAACCCGGCGCCCTCGAGCATGATGTTGACGAGGTTCTTGCCGATGTCGTGGACGTCGCCCTTGACGGTGCCCATGACGAAGGTTCCGACCGACGCCGCGCCGGTCTCGGCGAGCAGCGGACGCAGGACTTCGAGCGCACCCGCCATCGCCTTGCCGGCGATCAGCATCTCGGGCACGAAGAAGTCGCCGCGTTCGAAACGCGCGCCGACTTCCTCGAGCGACGGGATCAGTGCGTCGAAGAGCAGCGTCTCGGGACCCATGTCGAGCGCAAGCCCGGCCCGGGTCAGATCGAGCACCGCCGGTCCGTTGCCCACAAGGGTCTGGTCATAAAGCCCTTGCAGGATCTCGTCGGGAGTCATCGACTGCCCTCCAATTCATTCACGCGTCGTACTGATGTGGCGCCTTGTTGATGTGTAGTGCCATGACTCGGCTGCCGCGACCCCAGGAGGTGCGACAGCCGCTCTGCCTCGGCGACCAGCAGATCGCCGAGGTCTTTGGCCGACTCGTCGAGCCGGAAATCGGGCCCCGAGATGCCGAGCGCCGCACGCACCCGGCCGTCGCGGAATCGGACCGGCGCGGCCACGCCGGCCAGTCCCTCCTCGAGCTCGCCGTGGGTCTCGGCGTAGCCGAGTCGCCGGACCCGGGCCAGCTCGCGTTTGAGCGAGGCGACGTCGGCGACGGTCCGGTCGGTGGGCCGGTCGAGCGGGTCGTCCGGCAGCGGGAGTGCGTCGTGGGCGTACATCACCTTGCCGAGGGCCGAGCAGTGCGGCGGCACATCGACGCCGACCCAGTTGACCGCGCCGAGCAGGAACGTGGAGTCGACCTGCGCCACCTGGACGACGGCCGCGCCGTGCGGCACCGCGAGGTTGACCGTCTCGCCGGTGCGCTCGCCGAGCCAGGCCATCACCGGCTTCGCGGTACGGACGAAGGCGTCGATCGGATCGTGCCGCGCGGCGTATGCGGCGAACATCGGCCCGGGCCGGAAGGCGCCGTCGTGGTCCCGCTCCAGCAGGTGGTGGCGCTCCAGGGCGTTGAGCACGCGCGAAGCCGTCGAGCGGGCCAGTCCGGTCTCGTCGACGAGCTCGCTGAAGGCCGGTGGCTCGTCGGCATGCACGACGAGCGACAGCAGCTCTGCCGCCCGGTCGATGGACTGGGTGCCGTTGCTCAAGTGCCTACTCCCACATCGCGTCGAGGTGCTCCCATATTGTGGAACCCGTCTCCCACATGATGAGGGTAGGATTCGCGAGTCGGGCCGGTCAAGCCAGGCCCGCGACCGCGTGCCGGGAGGCGAGATGTTTCGCAATCAGATGCCTCGATACGAGGTGCTGTCCGAGTCGGCCATGGAGGCGCTGGACGCCGGATGGCGACGGCTCCTGACCGAGGTCGGGGTGGAGTTCGTGTCGGACCGGGCACTCGACCTGTTCCGGGCTGCCGGGCAGAAGGTTGAGGACGGCACGGTCTATCTCGATCCGGACTTCGTGCTCGACCAGGTCGGCAAGGCGCCGCGCGAGTTCGACGTGGCGGCCCGCAACCCGGAGCACTCGATCCACATCGGCGGCGACTCGATGGCCTTCGGCGCAGTCTACGGCCCGCCGTTCGTGCGCGAGGGCGACGTCCGCCGCGACGCGACCATGGACGACTTCCGCAACTTCACCCGGCTAGCCCAGTCGTACTCGGTGCTCGACTCGGCCGGCGGCGTGATCTGCGAGCCGAGCGACGCCCCGCTGGACAGCCGCCATCTCGACATGACGTACGCGCTGCAGACCCTGACCGACAAGGTCTACATGGGCAACGTCGTGTCCGGGGTGAACGCCCGCGACACGATCGCGATGAGCGAGATCCTGTTCGGCGGCCGCGAGGCGATCGAGCAGAACCCGGTGTCGATCTCGCTGATCAACTGCAACTCGCCGCTGCGCTGGGACGAGCGGATGCTGGAGGCGCAGCTGGAGTACTGCGCCGCTGGGCAGCCGGTCGTGCTGACCCCGTTCCTCCTGATGGGTGCGATGTCGCCGGTGACGATCCCGGCCGCCC